>JFBN01307035.1_pt1 | contig 18577 bp, 16 predicted proteins | sample 768741 | NCBI WGS metagenome assembly JFBN01 (sample SAMN01983846, study PRJNA193217) | chicken gut metagenome | biome: terrestrial biome; isolation source: ceca of Broiler chicken | host: Gallus gallus | place: United Kingdom: England | collected 2010-09-07
CAGTTAATTATTGGTAAAACAAAAAACGGCAAAACAAGAACAATACCTTTAAATGAGACTGCCGAACGAGCACTTGAATATTATAAAATAATAAATAAGGACTCAAATTACATATTTGCAAACGAATATGGAAATGTTCCCCATAGTTCAACACTTCGCAGATCATTTGATAAAGTTTTAAAAGAAGCTAATATAAAAAATGTTAAAAATGACAAAAACGGAAGATACCAATACTGCGTTCATTCATTAAGACATTCATTTGCAACTATATTGATTAATTATGAGCATGTGCCGGTTCCTGTTGTATCACAACTTTTAGGGCACTCTGATATTTCAACCACTCAGCATTTTTATGTAAAAGATGAGCCTGAAATGTACATAGACTATGTTAATAAATTAGACTTTTAAAAATTTATTCGTAAAATAAAAATCAGAATTTTACGAAGATTTTACGAAAAAAAATAGCCCAAAAAAGGTAAAAAAACGGCATTTTACGAAAAATTACGAAATAAAATAGTAAAAAATTCGCTATAAAATTCACAACCCCTGAAAAATAAAAAAAGCCCCGAAACCCGCACCACAAGCGGATTTTGAGACTTTTTATATGGCAGGGGCAGAAGGACTTGAACCCTCGGCACGCGGTTTTGGAGACCGCTGCTCTACCAACTGAGCTATACCCCTAGATTTGGTGGGCCATCAGGGACTCGAACCCCGGACCTACCGGTTATGAGCCGGGAGCTCTAACCAACTGAGCTAATGGCCCAAATCATTGACTTAGATATAATATCACTGATTCAGGATTAAGTCAAGATTATTTTTGAATATAATTCAAAATTTTGCTATTGTAAAACAGCCGTTGCTTTATTATAATTTAAATGAGGTGAGAGACATGACTGGATCCTTTATTCTAAACAACGGTATTGCACTGCCGGCGGCAGCGTTTGGCACATACAAAGCCGTTGACGGAAATGTGAACACAATCCTAAACGCGATCAAGGCAGGCTACAGATATTTTGACACGGCCTCTTTCTATGGCACGGAAGAATACGTTGCAAAAGCCATTCAGGAAAGCGGAATTGCACGAAGTGAATTCCAAATTGCGACAAAACTATGGAAGACGGAAATGGGCTATGACAAGACGATGCAGGCATTTGAAAATTCACTCAAACGGCTGCATACGGATTACATAGATCTTTACCTGATTCACTGGCCTTTACCGGAGCCGGATTACAAAGATTGGAAAGTTCTGGATTTTGACACATGGCAGACGCTTGAAACATTATATAACCAAGGCGTGATCAAAGCGATCGGCGTGAGCAATTTTCTGCCGCACCACTTGAAAAACATATTGGACAGCTGTGAGATAAAACCTGCTGTGGATCAGATTGAATTCCACCCGGGCTATTCCCAAGAGGCAACGGTAAATTTCTGCAAAGAAAACGGAATCCTGGTTCAGGCATGGAGCCCGCTTGGGCGCACCAGAGTTCTAAACGATGAACTGATCTGCGAACTCGCAGAAAAATACAGCACCTCCCCTGCCCAGATCTGCATAAGATATGCATTGCAGAGAGGTGTGATGCCCATTGTAAAAACAAGCAATAAAGAGAGAATGGCAGAAAACCTTGATCCGGGCCGATTTGAGATTGAGGAAGAAGATATACTGCGCATCCGTTCCATGCCACCCGTTGGATGGAGCGGTGAGCACCCGGACAGGGCCAGAGTAAAAATACAGGCTTAACAACCGTTAGGGCTAATAAAAAGAGAGGGGCATGCCGCAAGGCGCAAAATTTAATATGGACAGAATTGATCTTTACACGAGCATCGTGCCGAACAGGCGCCAGCTTATCATTCAGGATATGCGGTATTACGCCTTTATCCATTATGGCATGAACACATTTACAAACCGTGAATGGGGCAGCGGCAAGGAGAGTGAAAAGCTGTTTGACCCCAAAAAGCAAAACACGGACCAATGGTGTGAGGCAATCGCCGCTGCGGGGATGAAAGGCGTTATACTGACCTGCAAACATCATGACGGATTCTGCCTTTGGCCGACTGAAACAACCGAACACTGCATTAAAAACAGCCCTTACAAAAACGGCAAGGGCGATGTTGTGCGTGAAGTGAGCGAAAGCTGCAAAAAATACGAACTGAAATTCGGCGTTTATCTTTCTCCCTGGGACAGAAATGCAAAATGCTACGGCACGCCGGAATACAATGATTTTTACATACGGCAATTAACGGAACTGCTTACAAACTACGGCGATATCTTTATGCTGTGGCTGGACGGCGCCTGCGGCGCGAGAGCGGACGGTCAGCCCGTGCAGGACTACGATTTTGAGCGAATTTGGAACACAGCGGTAAAGTTGCAGCCTGATATTGTCATGTCCGGCTGCGCGCCGGATGTTCGCTGGATCGGAAACGAAAGCGGCAAAACACGGGAGAGCGAATGGAATGTTGTGCCGAAATTCAAATATGACCAGCAGAATTTTGCAGCAAACTGCCAAACGGATGATGATATGCGAAAATTTCAGAAACGGTGTCAGGACGTTATGCTGCCGGACATGGGATCGCGCGAATTTTTAAGCGGATTTGATGAATTCATGTGGTACCCCGCGGAAGTAGACGTTTCCATCCGACTTGGTTGGTTTTACCATCCGCTGCAGCGCTTTACGCTGAAATCCCTGAATCACCTGATGAAGATCTACTACACATCTGCCGGGAACAATTCCTTATTCTTGCTGAACATTCCGCCCAACAAAAACGGTCTGCTTGCAAACAGCGATGTAAAACACCTGAAAGAAATGGGCAAATGGCTGAAAAAAGAAGATGAACTGGTTATCAAAGACTTTACGCGCAAGGATGATCAGGACGGATTTGAAATCCGCCTGCATTTTCCGAAACAGAGCGTAGACAGGATCAGACTCAGCGAGGACACAACCAAATCCCAGCGAGTTGAAAAATTCAGTATTTACGCAAACGGCGGCAAGATCTTCGGCGGCACAATTATCGGCTTTTCAAAGATCGCGATCTTTGAACCGACGGTTACCGATAACCTGACCATCAAAATTGAAGAATGCAGAAAAGAGCCATATATCAACAAAACGGAAGTTGTGGCGACCGGCGCTTACAGACTGAAATAAAGGATAGATTATGTAAAAAGGAACGTAAGTTGCGTTCCTTTTTATTTTTAAAATCATGCGTTTTGATTTATAAAGGCACCGAAGAAGGGCAATACTAAATGCGTACATAAAAATGAATGGTGGTTTTATGTATGCAGTACAACAAGGTGGAAATATGCGGGATCAACACGAATGACATCAAGGTACTTAAAGAGAGCGAAAAAATTGAACTTTTAAAAAAAGCAAGACAGGGTGACAAACAGGCGCGGGACGAACTTATTAAAGGCAATTTGAGGCTGGTGCTTTCTGTAATTCAGCGGTTTCAGAACCGAGGCGAATCCATGGACGATCTGTTTCAGGTTGGCGTGATCGGACTGATCAAAGCCATAGACAACTTCAATCTGGATCTCAACGTTAAATTTTCCACCTATGCTGTGCCGATGTGTATAGGCGAAATACGCAGATATCTGAGAGACGATTCGCCGATCAGAGTGAGCAGAAGTATGAAAGACACGGCATACAAAGCGATGCAGGTAAAAGAAGAACTGATCAACAAAAACAAAAAAGAACCTTCCGTTGACGAGATCGCGAAAGCGCTGAACATGGAAAAAAGCGAAGTGGTGCTTGCGCTGGAAGCGATCGTTGATCCGATTTCCCTTTACGAACCCGTTTATAACGACGGCGGAGACACCATTTACGTAATGGATCAGGTTGGCGACAATAACACGGACGGCGACTGGATCGACGAAATCATGATCAAAGACGAACTTAAGAATCTGGAACCGCGCGAAAAAAACATTTTGTATCTGCGGTTTATGCAGGGCAAAACGCAAATGGAAGTGGCAAAAGAAGTTGGTATTTCCCAGGCACAGGTAAGCAGACTGGAAAAAACCGCACTTAAGCGCATAAAAAACCACAAATAAAGGACAACTAAAAGCGGGCACAAGTGTACCCGCCTTTTTATTATTAGTGCAAATGTTTATGCTTTATTTTAAATAAAATGAATAGCATGTAGGAATGCCGTTTGGCAATAACTGACAGATAGACGGAATGGGATTGGCACCTGCTGCGGGATATTTATATTGTTGATAATATAAATACAATACGGTTTACTTACAAATTACGATTTATTCTCAAGAATATTGGCGAGGTACTGACCGGTATAGGATTTTGGGCATTTGGCAACTTCCTCCGGGGTGCCGGTAACAACGATCGTTCCGCCGCCGCTGCCGCCTTCCGGGCCGAGATCAATAATATGATCCGCTGTTTTGATCACGTCCAGATTATGTTCGATCACGAGAACGGTATTGCCGCTGTCCGCCAGCGCGTTGAGCACATTGATGAGTTTTATGCACATCCGCCGTATGCAGCCCTGTGGTAGGTTCATCCAGAATATAAATGGTTTTTCCGGTGGAGCGTTTCATCAGTTCCGTTGCCAGTTTCACTCTCTGCGCCTCACCGCCGGAAAGCGTGGTTGCCGGCTGACCGATCTTAATATAACCCAAACCGACATCCGAGATCGTTTTGAGTTTTCTGTAGATCTTAGGCTGCTGTTTGAAAAATTCCAGGCCCTCATCCACGGTCATCTCCAGCACTTCGTAAATATTTTTGCCCTTGAATTTGACCTCCAGCGTTTCATGGTTGTACTTATGACCCCCGCACACTTCGCACGGAACATAGATATCCGCAAGAAAATGCATTTCAATCTTTACAATGCCGTCGCCCTGGCACGCCTCGCAGCGGCCGCCCTTGACATTAAAGGAAAAGCGGTTTGCTTTATAGCCGCGCATTTTTGCATCCGGCGTGGAGGCAAACAGTTCACGGATATCATTGAACACGCCGGTATACGTTGCCGGGTTGGAACGCGGCGTTCTGCCGATCGGCGACTGATCAATATCGATGACCTTATCCAAAAATTCCGTGCCTTTTATTTTTTTGAATTTGCCGGGGCGTTTTTTAGCGTTGTTCAGCTCATTCGCAAGATATTTATAAACGATTTCGTTAACAAGACTGGATTTGCCGGAGCCGGAAACGCCCGTAACGGCAACGAATTTGCCGAGGGGGATCTCCACGTCTATATTTTTCAGGTTGTTTTCCTCCGCGCCAAACACGGTTAATTTATGGCCGTTTCCGTTTCTTCTTTTTTCAGGTATCGGGATGAATTTTTTGCCGGAGAGATACTGACCGGTGATCGACCGCTCACACGCGATGATATCCTGCACCGTGCCGGCTGCGATCAACTCGCCGCCGTGAACGCCCGCGCCCGGACCGATATCCACGATATAATCTGCGGCGCGCATTGTATCCTCGTCATGCTCAACCACGATCAGCGTATTGCCGAGATCACGAAGATGGCGCAGTGTATTGAGAAGTTTATCGTTATCACGCTGGTGCAAGCCGATAGACGGTTCATCCAGAATATACAAAACGCCCATCAGTGAAGAGCCGATCTGTGTTGCAAGGCGTATTCTTTGCGACTCGCCGCCGGAAAGCGTAGCAGCCTCACGGGCAAGGGAAAGATAATCCAGACCGACGGAATTGAGAAATGTGAGCCGCTCACGGATTTCACGGATGATCAGATTACCGATCATCTGCTCTTTTTTTGTGAGCTGAAGATGATTGATGAAATCCAGTTCCTCAGAGATCGGCATACAGCAAAATTCGTAGATATTCTTGCCGCCGACGGTTACCGAGAGGCTTGCCGGAGAAAGGCGCGCGCCTTTGCAATCCGGGCAGCGGGACGCGACCATAACGGTTTCGATCTCCGCCCTTGCCCATTCGGAATTGGATTCATCATAACGGCGTTTCAGATTATTGATCACGCCTTCAAAGTCATTGGTATACGTGCCGGAGCCGTAAGCGGTAACGCGTTTCATTTTGATCTTTTTGCCGTTTGTGCCGTAAAGGATCGCGCGCACGCCGTCTTTCGGCAGCATCTCTATCGGCATATCCAGCGAAAAATTATATTCTTTCGCCAGCGCCTCAAAATACATTTTGGCAATGGAGGAGCCGTCCGCAACATTCCAGCCGCTTGCTTTGATGGCGCCCTGATTAATGGAGAGTTTTTTGTTTGGAATCACCAGATCCTCATCAATCTCCATAAAAGTGCCGAGGCCCGAGCAGCGCTTGCACGCGCCGTAGGGATTATTAAAGGAGAACATACGCGGGCTCATTTCTTCTATGGAAACGCCATGCTCCGGGCAGGCGTAATCCAGCGAGAATAATTCATCGCCCTGATCGGGAATATTGCAGATCACGATGCCTTTGGAAAGGCGGGTTGCCGTCTCAATACTATCCGTCAGCCTGCTGCGGATCGAATCATTAACCACAAGCCTGTCCACAACCACTTCAATATTGTGTTTTTTGTTTTTTTCAAGTTTTATATCTTCAAAAAGATCGTATATACTGCCGTCAATACGCACTCTGGAATAGCCGGATTTACGGGCGTCTTCCAGTTCTTTTGTATATTCGCCCTTTCTGCCGCGGACGATGGGCGCCATGATCTGAATACGGGTTCCCTCTTTAAAGGAAAGAATCTGATCCACAATCTGATCCACGGTCTGCTGTGTGATCTCCCTGCCGCATACAGGGCAGTGCGGAATACCGATTCTTGCATAGAGCAGACGGAGATAATCATAGATCTCCGTTACGGTGCCGACGGTGGAACGCGGGTTTTTAGAGGTTGTCTTTTGGTCTATGGAGATGGCGGGGCTGAGGCCCTCGATATAATCCACATCCGGCTTTTCCATCTGACCCAGAAACTGACGCGCATAAGAGGACAGGCTTTCCACATACCGGCGCTGCCCCTCTGCATAGATTGTATCAAAAGCAAGGCTGGATTTGCCTGAACCGGAAAGGCCTGTAAAAACAACAAGGCTGTCTCTTGGGATCTCTACATCAATATTTTTAAGATTGTGTTCCCTTGCGCCTTTTACGATTATATTTTTATTCATAAAGCTCACCTTTTGCTGTTATCATTACATGTTTTTGAGTTCGTTTATCTTATCGCGGAGATATGCGGCGTGCTCAAATTCAAGCAATTTTGCCGCCTCTTTCATTTCAGCTGTAAGCTGCTGAACAAGCGCATCACGCTCACGCTTTGACATACGTTTTTTGCTTTTGCCCTCTACCTTTTCTTTAGAAGTAATCTCCAGAACATCGCGCACGCTCTTTTTGATTGTTTTAGGTGTAATACCGTGCGCTTCATTATACTTTTGCTGAATAGAGCGGCGGCGCGCTGTTTCCGAGATAGCGCGCTCCATGGACGGCGTAACACTATCCGCATACATAATAACCTCGCCGTTTGCGTTTCGCGCGGCGCGGCCGATCGTCTGCACCAGCGAAGTTTCCGAACGCAGGAAGCCTTCCTTATCGGCATCCAGAATCGCAACAAGGGAGACTTCAGGAATATCCAGACCCTCGCGCAGCAAATTGATCCCGACGAGCACATCAAACTCCCCGAGCCGGAGATCACGTATGATCTCCATGCGCTCAATGGTATCCACATCGTGGTGCATATAGCGAACCTTTATACCGAAACCTTCCAGATAAGCGGTAAGATCCTCTGCCATTGCTTTCGTAAGGGTAGTAACGAGCACACGTTCTTTGCGCTCTGTTCGAATATTGATCTCCGAAACAAGATCGTCCATCTGATCATCCGTTGGTTTCACCGTAACAACAGGATCCAAAAGCCCTGTAGGCCGGATGATCTGCTCCACGATCTGTGTGGAATGCTCTTTTTCAAAATCGCCGGGCGTTGCCGATGTGAAGATAACCTGATTGATCTTGCCGTAAAATTCATCAAACGTTAGCGGTCTGTTATCAAAAGCGGACGGCAGCCGGAATCCGTACTCTATGAGGGACGCTTTTCTGCTGTGGTCGCCGCCGTACATTCCCCTTACCTGCGGCAGCATAACGTGGCTTTCATCGCAGAACAAAAGAAAATCATCCGGAAAATAATCAAGCAATGTAAACGGCGCCTGACCCGGTTTTCTTCCGCTCATCACGGCGGAATAGTTCTCTATTCCCTTGCAGAAACCGGTTTCCTGAAGCATCTCGATATCATTCATCGTGCGCTCTTTGATCCGCTGCACTTCAAGTAACTTGCCCTTTTCCTCAAAGTATTTTACGCGCTCCGCCATCTCATCATAGATTTTGTTGAGCGCCACTTTCATTTTTTCGGCGCCGACAACATAATGCGATGCAGGGTAAATACAGGCATGGGAAAGGATACCCTCCACTTTGCCGGTGAGCGGATTGATCTCCGCGATTCTGTCGATCTCATCGCCGAAAAACTCCACGCGGATGGCGTTTCCGGAGGAGCCTGCCGGGAAAATCTCAACCGTATCCCCTCTTACGCGGAATTTGTTTCTGACAAAATTGATATCATTTCTTTCATACTGTATGGAAACCAGTTTGGCAATCAGTGCATCGCGCGAATACTGCGCGCCGTTTCGCAGCGAAATAACCATGTTTCGGTAATCGATCGGGTCGCCGATGGAATAGATGCACGAAACGGATGCAACGATGATCACATCTCTTCTTTCCGAAAGCGCGGCGGTAGCGCTGTGGCGGAGTTTATCGATCTCCTCATTTACAGCGCTGTCTTTTTCTATATACGTATCTGTTGTGGGCACATACGCCTCCGGCTGATAGTAATCGTAATAGGAGACGAAATATTCCACGGCATTTTCCGGGAAAAATTCTTTGAACTCCGAACACAACTGCGCCGCAAGCGTTTTATTGTGCGCAAGCACAAGCGTGGGCCGGTTTACTTTTTCTATGATATTTGCCATAGTAAACGTTTTGCCGGAACCGGTAACGCCCATCAGGGTCTGCTCCTTATCGCCGCGCAGAACCCCTTTGACAAGCGCATCAATCGCCTGCGGCTGATCGCCGGTTGGCTTATATTCACTAACAAGTTTAAATTGATCCATAAAAAATTTTCCTTTTCAGCACACATTCGGAGTTATTATAGCATAAAAAAAAGAATTACTCCACACTTTTATGTAAAGTAATCCAATAAAAATAAAGGAAGAAAAATGGATATTTTTATGCATTTTCAACTGCGTTTCAAAGCAGAGGAATAGTGCAGAGTGCAAAAGAATTCACTTTGCAACGCACATATTGCATTGCACTTGCCTTTCATCATGTGCGCAGTAAATCAAACGCCAAAGCGCAGGTTAATCAAACCTGACCTGCCATGTTTCATCCTGCGCCGCCGCAAAACACATTTCGATCTGCGCTTTTGTGTTTTTTTCCTCTGCCAAAAGCGGCAATTCATCCAAAGAAAAATATTCTGTCTCCGTCGTTTCCGAATTTGCCGCGAACTTGCCGCCGGTTACCTCGCACAATACAAATATCTTGCAAACGCCATAAGCATATACGGGTTGATTATGCTGATTTCTGTCCTGAACGGCAATCAGCCTTTTTGCAACAGCGTCAAGCCCGGTCTCCTCCTTAACTTCTTTAATGGTATTTGACCTTACGGATTCCAACACATCTACCCAGCCGCCGGGCAGAGACCATGTGCCGTTGTTTTCATGCACTAACAATATTTGGTTATTCTTAAAGATTGCCGCTCTGGTATCCAGTTTTGGGGTCTGATAACCCGTTTCGTTGCAAAACAGGTTCTGCACTTTCTCAGCCGGAAGCTCCGTATGAATACTTATCATCTCTGCTGATATCCGGCGGAGCCGTTCATATCGTTCCGTATCAAAAACGTTGTTTGAATATGTTAGCCCATTCTGAGCAAGACTTTGTATTTCCATTGCAAGTTTAAGCCATTTATCCATAATGACACCACAACTTCACTTTTAATCAAATGTATGCGGAAGATAACGCTGCTGGCGGAAAAATTGCGCTAATTAATCCAGAACGAAGATAAAAAATTACTATGGTATCTATAATACAAGCATAATTTACTGATTTCACTATAGCATATTGTTTACAATTTGAAAAGAATACTATATAATATTTTTATGAAATCTTTTACCGTGAATAAAAGTGATGCCGGGCAGCGGCTGGACAGACTGCTTTTAAAAACCTACCCCTCCCTGCCGCGCTCGCTGATGTATAAAGAGATACGCAAAAAGAATATTAAAGTAAATAAAAAAAGGTGCAGCGCCGCCGACCTTCTTTGTGAGGGCGACACGGTTGAACTCTATCTGAAAGACGATGTGCTGCAGGAAAAACATACGTATTATGATTTTATGCGCGCGCCGAAAGAACCGAACATCCTTTATGAAGACGGCAATCTGATCCTGCTCAACAAAAAAGCGGGAATGCTCTGCCACCCGGACGGCAAAGAATATATTAACACGCTGATATCCTCCGTAAAACGGCATCTTTATGAAAACGGCGAATGGGATCCGGAGATCGAAACCTTTACACCTGCGCTTGCCAACAGGCTGGACAGGAATACCAGCGGGATCATCATTGCGGCAAAGAATGCCGCAGCGCTGCGCGAACTCAACAACGCCATAAAAAACAGAAACATTGAGAAGCACTATCTTGCCGCCGTACACGGCGAATTCAAAATAAAATCTGCAACGCTTGAAGCATATGTCACCAAAGATGAAAAGAAAAACACCGTTCGGGTAACGGAACAAAAAACAGATAATGCCAAAAAGATCATTACAAAATATACGGTGCTGGATTCATACGGCGGAAAATCACTGATTGATATTGACCTGATCACCGGAAGAACGCACCAGATCCGGGCGCATATGGCGCATATCGGCCACCCGCTGATTGATGACGGAAAATACGGCAGGGAAAAAGGCAGATACCGCCAGGCGCTTTGCAGTTACAAACTGATCTTCAAAGGCGGTTTTCAGCTGCTTTCCTATATGGAATCGCGCGAATTCACGCTTGAAAACTGCGATGTATACCAAAAATTTAAGGAGAGAAAATACTGATGAAAGACAAGACGATAAGAATCATATCCCCAACCGTAACCGCGATCGTTGCCATACTGGACGCAGCGGTTTTAGGCTATGGCATATTTGCTGTTGTAAAACTATTCAGCAGTTCAGCACGATGAGCATCATTTTTGCTGTGATTGAAGTTTTTGCTTTGGTTGTTGCCATTCTGGTTTCAAAAGAAGTGCTGTCAAACGGTGTTGTATTCAGAGATGACGAAGCGGAATTCACCGGCGTAGACGACAACAATATTATTACATACGATGAGATTGCGGAGATTGAAGCGTATAAGGACACTGCCGCAAGCCTTACAAAAAATTTTGATATGCGCCATGCGCTGATCATGTTTACCACAAAAGACAAAAAGGTAAATACGATCGATCTGGGTATCGTGCAAAACAGCACGATCAATAAAATTCTGGATGAATTTAAAAGAAGAACAACTACGGAAAGTATCAGTTTTACGCAGATAAAGAAGGCGGAAATCTTTACTAAAAAGACAAGTGAAAATGAAACAGAGGAAGAAACGCAAACCGACCAGGACAGCAAAGCGAAATAAAAGGCTTTACTTCCATCACATCTGCAGACGAACACAAAAGAGCCCGTATCATTGCGGGCTCTTTTTTTGGAAATTTTTAAATTTAGAATCTCTTTACAAAATCTTAATCCCAAATGAGAAAAAATAATATAAACTGATAAATAACAAGAGACGGGGCAAATGAAAATTCGGAGGAGAATATGAGCGATTTTCGTGTTTTATTTCAAAACTGCATTTGGTTATTTATAATCGGCGGCGCGCTCGGGGTTCTGATTGAAGGCTTATGGTGGCGATACCGCTATGGGTTCTGGCAGGCGCATACGACCCTGCTATGGGCGCCGCTTTGCACGATTTACGGATTCGGCTGCGCCGGATGCTATGTGGGCACCCTAATGTTCAGAGAAAAAAGCGTTTTGATTCAGTTTTTGACATTTGGAATTATCGGCGCTTTGGTTGAGTATATCGGCGGCGCGCTTTTATTTTACGGACTTGGTATGCGCGCCTGGGATTACTCAGATACTTTTCTAAACATTAAAGGTTTTGTCAATCTGAAAATGGCTTTGGTATGGGGTTTGTTCGGTACTGCGTTCCAGATTTTGATGCCGGCACTAAACAAGATCTTTTCCTATATGAACCAGGAAATATGGTGGCGCACAACCGTGTTTATAACAGCCTTTCTGGTTGCGGACACAATATTTTCAAGCATCGTACTCTACCGTTGGAGCAAGCGCCACCAAGGCTTAGCAGCCGGCAACGGACTTTATCGCTTTATTGACAGAAGATACCCGGATGAAAAGATGGAAAAACGTTTTAACAACTGGTATTTTACGGACACGGGCAGCGTAAACGACGCAAGAACAAAACCGTTTAAAGAAACGGAAACAACGTAAGACGCATACAAAAAACCGCTTGAACCGATTTTGGGTCAGGCGGTTTTCATCATTCGGCATAAAGCCTACTATTCCCAATAGAATTCAAAGGACAGACCGCTGCTTTCGAAAACAAGGGAAACCGGATTAAAATCCGAATCTGTTTCCAGCGTAAATGCGCCGAGAGAAGTCTCCCCCTCTGCGCGGTAGCCGTTTTTAATGGTGCTGATTTCCGATTCCGGCATCGCATTTACACAGGCAAACGCCTCATAAAGCGCAACTGCGGGATTGGACGGCGCAAAGTTTTTATTGATCTGGGCAAGGCTGATATCATCATAAGTGATTCCCACTGTTTTACCGTCATAAGCAAGAACAAGCCCCGCCGCCGAAGTGGACTGCGCAGACAGCGTAACCGAACTGCCGTTATACACAACTGCGCATTCATACTTAAAATTCTTGAATGTAACGCCCGCGTTTACGGAAAAACTGCTTATCGCCTTTTCCGAAACCTGCACAGCACAGCCGCAAAGCACAAACGCAAGCGACATAAAAAGAGCAATCAATTTATTCAAACGATCATTCCGTTATTCAAATTCGCTCATCAGCGCTCCCAAAAGATCCAGCATATCCTCGATCGTCATGCCGCGTGTACTGATCTCCTGCGCGGTAATATCGCCACATAGGCCATGAATATACACAGCGCATTTTGCGGCGGAATAGCAATCCATACCCTGCGCGATAAACGAGCCGATCATGCCTGTAAGCATATCCCCGGTGCCGCCCATTGCCATGCCCGGATTTCCGGTAACATTTACAAAAACGGAATTTCCGTCTGTAACCACAGTATTGGCGCCTTTCAGCACGAGAACGCAGGAGTTTTCCGCGGCGAACTGCTTTGCGATACGAATCCTGTCTGACTCCACTTGAGCAACGCTTGCACCGATCAGGCGCGCCATTTCACCCGGATGCGGCGTTAAAACAAGCGGTGCGTGAGCATTCTTTAGTACATCTATATTCAAAAGAATGCTGTTTATGCCGTCCGCATCCAGAACAACGGGAACTTCGCTGCTGCGGATCACCTGATTGACGATCACCTGCGTATCATCGTTTTTACCCAGCCCGCAGCCGATTGCCACACAATCCGCCCATTCCAGTTCTTCCGTGATCCGGTTCAAGGAACCTATGGAAAGTGTTTTTTCTTCATTTTCGCTGACGGGAGAAAAAACAGGCTGCACCAGATGCGAAGTCATAACGGGATAAACGGATCTTGGAAAGACGCATTTTAAAAGGCCGACGCCGGTTTTAAGCGCCGCTTTGGCGCAGATGACTGCCGCGCCGGGCATAAGATAACTGCCGCAAATATTGAGCAGATGCCCGTTTTGCCCTTTATTGGAATTTTTATTTCGTTTTGGGAAACAGCTTTTCACAAATTTTTTTGTAATCGTATGGGGGCAGCTGTCCTCAAAGCAGTCTTCCGGTATGCCTATATTAACCACAACGGTTTTGCCGCAGTAATGATTTGCAGGCGGCAGAATATGGCAGTATTTTAATGTGGATATGGCGATTGTAAGATCTGCTTTCACTGCCTTATATACCGTGCCTTCCGAAGCGTTTGTGCCGCTTGGCGTATCTACGGAAACAACAACAGCGCCGCACTGGTTGACAGCGTCAAACACTTTTGAAAACGGCTCTTTCGGCTCTCCGTGAAAACCGATGCCGAAAATACAGTCCACAACGAGCACGTCACTCAAAACCGCCTCTTCAAACGCAACGGCTTTCACGCCCGCCTTTTCCGCCTCGTCCAGATACATTGCCGGTTCGGGGATCGTGGGAAATTTATCTGCAATCACGATCTCCGGCTCAGCGCCGTACTGCTTGAGTTTCTGCGCGATCACAAATCCGTCGCCGGCGTTTTTGCCGTTTCCGCACACAACGGAAACTTTTTTTGCGCGGATCTGATCGCCGTAATATTCTACGATTTTTTCAAAGCATTTTTCGCCCGCTTTTTTCATAAGCTGAGCCTCTGTAAAATACCGTTCAAAGGCGGTTTGCTCCGCTTTTTTTATCTGCGCTGAAGTTAAGATCCTCATATCTGCTCCCACATAATTACAGTAGCAAGCGCGTAATCGCCGTCATGGCTGATTGAAACATCACAGTTTTCCACACCGGAAATTCGCGGTTTGCCGTTTTCATCATATATGATCTCCACGGTGTTCAGGTGCCGGGTGATTCCCGAGCCGAGCGCCTTGAAATACGCCTCTTTTGCGGCAAAAACACCTGCAAAACTCTGCGCGGTTTTGCAGTGTTCGCGCTCTTTTTCCGTAAAGACTTCCTTAAGGAAGCGCGTATTTCTTATGCTTTTTTCTATTCTTGAAATCAGGACGATATCGTTTCCGATTCTAAACATTTAATCACCCAGCGGTGTTACAACAAACGAATGCGAATAGGAACGCACCATGACTTTTCTGTGGGCCTTTGTTGGGATGGGACCGCAGGCATTGGAGCCGGCGCCAAGCATATAGCCGTCTATCTGCACATTGGTTGTATCATATTTGAGCAGATCTTCTTTATGCGTGGCCTTGGAAATCTGCTCTGCATTATAAGGATTGGCATTGAAAACAAACGGTGTTTCACTTTCAAATCTGAAACCGGTGCCGTTTTCATCCGTTACCTGGGCATAGAACGTATTATAGCGCATACCGCTCTCCTGCGGCTTGATATACGGGGTATGCATCGCATCCACATTGGTAGTAACCCGGCGGATAACCGCATGCTCCTTAAAATCGGAAAGCGATTCCGCATCACAGCCGAAATACGTGATGTTTGAATAAGTTTTCGGCATTTCAACCAGCATGCCAAGACGCGGAACCAGTTTAAACACAAGATTTTTATAGGAATAATCAACCGCTATCCTGCCCAACGCATTGATGGTGTATTTCACCTTAAACGTGCCGGCATTTCGGTAAGAGCAGGTCTTCAGGCGGTAAACGGCGCTGATCACAACGGTATCTCCCGTCTGTTCATAGGCGCATTTTTTCTTTATCCACGAAATATGATTCAGCCCCTCTTTGTGCCAAACATATTTCAAATACATATCATTATCAAGCGGCGCTCTGTAAAGGCTGGGCTGAAATCCCCTTTCATTGCCAAGCGGAATCTGATTGAGCAGTTCTTTGGAATGATAAATATAACTTTCCATTTCGCCTGTTTTGTAATTAAAGCGAAGAGAACCGTTCTGAAAAGCTACGATCACCCTGCCCTCGCTCTCTGAAACCGTGAGCGGGGTATTTGCCTTTTCAGCACGAACCGTATCCGTGTCCGCAGCGGAATATCCGGCTGAAATGACGATCTGCTCTCTTGCGATCTCTGTTTCACCATCCAGATAGGTAAACACAACAGAAGTGTGGCCTTTGTCGGTTACGGATATCGTTTTTCTTTCTGACTGCTGCGGCTCAATATCGATCTCAAAAGCGCCGGAAGAAGTTTCTACACCGTCATTCAAAACGGAATATTGCACCGTATAAACCGCATTTTTGAAATACATATGGTTATAAAATTCAAACTCGCCGCCGATTTTTTTCTGCGCTCTTACAGGGCGGTAGCAAGCTTTCATTTGCAGCGCGCCGGGATGCGGTGTTCTGTTTGGAAAGAAAAGTCCGTCCACACAGAAATTGCCGTCATGTTTCCACTCGCCGTTATCGCCGCCGTATGTATATTCATACATGCCGTTTTCATTATAAGCCGCGTGATCCGCAAATTCCCAGATGCAGCCGCCGAGCATAATATCCGAAGAATAAAACGTTTGCACATAAGTTTCCAGTTCGCCCGCGCCAACGCCCATAGCGTGCGCATATTCGCAAAGATAAAACGGTTTATCATAGTATTTGGACGGAAGCCCCTTGCCTTTTGCGATCTTTTGACAGACATTCGGAAACGTATACATTTCCGAATGGACATCATAAGACCAGCGCTTGGTGCGGCATGCGCCTTCATAATGGACGGGAATATCCGTAAGTTTTTTCAGATTCTCACAGCAATAATCCTGGCAGCGAATACCGCCGGACTCATTGCCAAGTGACCACATAGTGATGGACGGATGATTTTTATCTCTCTGATACATTCTGGAAACTCTGTCCCAATAATGCGCTTTCCATTCCGGATTCTGAGAGATCAGGTTCGGTTTATAAATCTCTGACACGCCGTGGCATTCAATATCCGCCTCATCCACAACATACACGCCGTATTCGTCACAAAGATCAAGAAAAATCGGATCGGGCGGATAATGGGAAGTGCGCGCGCAGTTCACATTATACTCTTTAAACAGTTTAACGTCTCTTTCCATATCCTCCACAGACAGAACATAGCCTTTTTTTGGATCTGTATCATGGTGGTTTACACCAAGCAGTTTTATCTTTTTATTATTAAAATAAAACACGTTTTTATGGATATGGATATGCTTAAAGCCGATATTTCTGCGGATGATCTCGCAGAGTTCACCGCCTTTTTCCAGTTTTAAGATCAAGCTGTAAAGTTTGGGCGTTTCCGCAGTCCATTCCAGCACATCCAGCACATCGAATGTAACTTTATCCACCTTTCCTGGGCAGACATTGATGCTCTTTTCGGCAACGGTCTGATCCCCGTCTTTCAAAACAGCGGTAAAGGTTACCTCATCGCTGATCTGAAATACCGGGATCACGTCAAGCAGGTATGTGCCGTCTGAATTATGACTGGTACGCGCCTCAAAATCATAGATAGAATTATTGCCTGTTCGGGTAATATACACATCGCGGAAAATGCCGTTATTTCTGTACATATCCTGACATTCCAGATACGTTCCGTTACACCACTTGTGCACGCAGACTACAATCTCGTTTTCACCCTCCGCAAGAAAAGCGGTAATGTCAAATTCACTTGTATTATGGCTGCCCTCGCTGTAGCCTACGTATTTGCCGTTTACAAAAAGATCAAAACACGGCGCCACACCAAGAAATGTTAACGTATATTTGCCGCTGGTTTCACCAAGCATGAATTTTTTGAGATAAACGCCAACGGAGCAGTCCTCCGGAAAATGCGGCGGATCACACTTGAAGGGATAGCGGCTGTTCAGATAATACGGCTTTTCATAACCGGTAAACTGCCAGCAGGACGGAACGGAAATCACATCGCAGTTTTCCTGCTCCGTATCAAAAGACTGCGGCATATCAGAGCGTTTTTCATAATACTTAAACTCCCATTCGCCGGAAAGAACAGCAACCATGGAAGAATGATAACGCTCCGTTCTGATATCGGTTTCATTCAGTTCCTTTTCTGAAGAAAACGGAATGAAATAGGACCTTGGCTCAAGAACATTCTCTTTAAACACGCTGAAATTTTTATAATTATCCTTTTTCAATGCATAGATCATAAGGCACCTCTAACAGTCTGATTTGTAAGAACTACATACATTTTTAATTATACCATAATAAAAACAAATATGTAAATACCTTTACTTATTTTAATTTTTGAGTTAGAATATATCTGTTGATCCGCCTGAGCGGTAGAAAATAGATGTATAAAGAGCACCGAATCTAAATATATATTACCAAGGAAGGTGAAAACCTTGATTGGTAATGTTGACAAAAGATGCGTTGAGATCGGCGAATACATACGAGACACGGGCGCAACCGTAAGACGCGCGGCAGCCGTTTTTGGAATCAGTAAATCAACCGTACATATCGATGTAACCAAGCGGCTGCGGGATATTGACAAACTGCTTTATGATGATGTAAAAAAAGTGCTGGAAGAAAACAAGGCGCAACGGCATATACGCGGCGGCATAGCCACGCGTGAAAAATACAGCAAAATGAAAAAAAGATAACAATGAAAACGGAGGAATTCTAAATGAAGATATCTTTTATCGGCTGCGGCAATATGGCAGGCGCAATCATCCGCGGCATAGCGGCAAAGGGCGCAGTGGAACCCGAAAACATATTTGCTTTTGACACAAACGATGAAAAAACGCAGGCGTTAAAAAGCGAAACCGGCATCAACACGGCACAGAGCGCCAAAGACGCCGCCGAAAAAGCGGACGTCATCTTCTGCGCAGTGAAGCCGAATATTTTAGCGTCCGTACTGAAAGAGATTGACGGC
>JFBN01307167.1_pt1 | contig 18577 bp, 19 predicted proteins | sample 768741 | NCBI WGS metagenome assembly JFBN01 (sample SAMN01983846, study PRJNA193217) | chicken gut metagenome | biome: terrestrial biome; isolation source: ceca of Broiler chicken | host: Gallus gallus | place: United Kingdom: England | collected 2010-09-07
GCGATGCGTGCGCGTCTCGTCGCCGATTTTCACCGTGCTTTTGAGCAGTTTGTCGCTCTTTTCCACCTTTTCGCAGGCGATCACCTTGGCGATCTGCATTTTTACCTTGGCGAAGTCGTCGATCGCGATCTCGGCGGGGTATTCGGGCTCGTGCGCCTTTTTCTGCTCGGGCTTTTTCTCTTCCTTCTTCGGCTCGTTCGCGGCGTGCATGGCGTCGTAGGCGGCCTCTACGTCTTTATAATTGCGGCGGGCAAAGAGGTGCTCTTCCGCGGGGGAAACCTTCGTGCCGTTTTTGATCAGCCCGAATTTGCCGAGAGAATCGTATGCGCGCAGGGGGCAGTTGAATTGCTTTGCGATCTTTTCCGCCGTTTCGGGCAGGAAGGGCTGCAAGAGGGACGCGGCGATCATGATGCTTTCCGAAAGGTTGTACAAAACGGTGGAAAGGCGGCCCTTTTTCGCCTCGTCTTTGGCGAGTATCCAGGGGGCGGTCTCGTCGATGTATTTATTGCAGCGGCGCAGGAAGGAGAATATCTCTCCGAGCGCGTCGGAAATTTTGAATTCGTCCGTCTTCGCGGCGACTTTCGCGTACAGGCCTTCCGCCATGGCGCGCAGATCCCCGTCCACGGGTTCGGATTCGCCCTTGTCGCAAAGCTCGCCCCCGAAGTATTTCAAACTCATCGCCGCCGTGCGCGAAACGAGGTTGCCCAAATTGTTGGCAAGATCCGAATTTACCCGTTCGGTGATGAGCTCCCAGGTGATGTTGCCGTCGTTATCGAATGGCATGTCGTTTAAAACGAAGTAGCGCACCGCGTCCACGCCGAAAATTTTGACGAGTTCGTCCGCATAAATAACGTTCCCGCGCGATTTGCTCATCTTGCTCCCGTCCATCAGGAGCCACGGGTGCCCGAAAACCTTTTTGGGCAGGGGAAGCCCGAGCGCCATCAGAAAGATCGGCCAATAAATGGTGTGGAAGCGTATGATGTCTTTCCCGATCACGTGCACGTCCGCGGGCCAGTACTTTTCAAAAAGTTTGTCGGAATTTCCGTCCGCGTCGTATCCGAGCCCCGTGATGTAGTTTGTAAGCGCGTCCAGCCAGACGTATACGACGTGCCCGTCGTCAAAGTCTACGGGGATGCCCCATTTGAACGAGGTGCGCGAAACGCAAAGATCCTGCAAGCCGGGCTTTAAAAAGTTGTTCACCATCTCGTTCTTGCGGGATACGGGGGTGATGAACTCGGGGTGCTCGTCGTAATACTGCATCAGGCGGTCGGCATATTTGCTCATTTTAAAGAAGTACGCCTCTTCCTTCGCGGGTTTTACCTCCCTGCCGCAGTCGGGGCATTTGCCGTCCACGAGCTGCGAGGGCGTCCAGAACGATTCGCAGGGCGTGCAGTACATGCCTTCGTAAGCGCCCTTATAAATATCTCCCTGTTCGTACAGTTTTTTGAAAATTTTCTGCACCTGTTTTTCGTGGTATTCGTCTGTGGTGCGGATAAACTTGTCGTAGGAAACGTTCATCAGGTCCCAGATGCCCTTGATCTGCGCCGCAACGCCGTCCACGAACTGTTTGGGCGTAGTGCCCGCGGCGGCGGCCTTTTCCTCTATTTTCTGCCCGTGTTCGTCCGTGCCCGTCTGAAATCTTACGTCGTAGCCCTGGTTGCGCTTGAACCGCGCGATGGCGTCCGTCAGCACGATCTCGTACGTGTTGCCGATGTGCGGCTTGCCCGAAGTATAGGCGATCGCCGTGGTGATGTAGTAGGGTGTCTTTTCTTTCATACCTGCCTGCCTTTTGCCGCGCCGTGCGGCGGTGCTTACTGAATTGTAAATATTTACAAACATTATAACGCATTTTCCGCCGATTGTAAACAAAAAAGCGCGCCGCATTCGGCGCGCCCGAAAAACATATTTAAAAAGAAAGAGGAAAGCGCCCCGCGAACGGGCGTTTTGCCGCTTTAATATTTTTCCTCGTAAAATGCGTTGTTGATGTAATCGGCGTCGAAAAATTCAGACAAGGTGATGCCGATCGCGTCGCATAAAAGTTTTAATGTCGTAATCCTCGGGAAGCCCGATGTTTTGTTAGTAATGCCGTATATCGTCGAAGGTGTAATGCCCGCTTTGATGCTCCATCGCGGAATCGTAATGTTGTGCTTTTCGGAAAGTTCGTAAATTCTTTTTATCAGTGCGTCGAGAAGATCCATGATTTTCCCCGAATTTTTTGATAAGAATATTATAGACATTTTATCTTAAAAAATCTTCCTGAAAATAAGAATTGAAAATAAGTACTAATATCCGTATTTTGCTTGACAAACGGAACGCAAAGTGTTAGTCTCTTTATAAACCGAACGCATTCAGTATACGGGGTCTTGTATACCCGACACACCAATGTGATTCCGATTCGGCATTGTTCGGTTGCGGGGGATAAGCGGACGCGAGCCGTCGGCTTGTATCTCCTTTTCGGCCAAACCGCCGCCCCGTTCGGGGCGGCGGTTTGGCGTTTTCGCGTGCAAAATCTTTGCGGCGGTTCTTATTTTGCCGCCGCGCGCATAAGATACCCCGAAAAGGGGACAAGTTTATGAACGTTTTATTTGCGCTGGTCTTTCTCGTATCCTCGGCGGCGGTGCTTTTGTTTTCGCCCGAATCCTTTCTGCCCGCGCTGCTTTCGGGCGCGGAGAGCGCCTTGAAACTGGGGGTGACGCTCGCCGCCGTGTACACCGTGTGGCTGGGCTTTTTAAAGATCGCGGAGGACGCAAAACTCACGCGCGCGCTCGCAAAGGGGTTAAAGCCCGTCACTTCCCGGCTGTTTCGGGTAAAGGACGAGGAAACGCTCGGGCACATCGCGGTGAACATGTCGGCAAATCTTCTGGGCATGGGCGGCGCGGCGACCCCCGCGGGCATTTCCGCCATGCGCCGCATGGAGAAATCGGAAAATAAAAATTACGCGCAGGCGATGCTCTTTGTCGTAAATTGCGCGGGGCTGCAGCTTTTGCCCGTCACCGTCGTTTCTTTGCGCGAAAAGTTCGGCTCTGCTTCCTCGTACGACGTCATTTTGCCCGTCATGCTCGCGTCCCTTTTCGCCCTCGTTCTGGGTGCGGCGCTCGTGCGCATTTTTTGCGGAGCAAAGAAAAAGAGATGACGGCGTTCGTCTACATCCTGCCCGCACTGTTTTTTATAGCGATCCTCATCGCGGCGGTGCGCAGGGTCAAAGTGTACGACAGCTTTGCCGAGGGCATAAAGGGGGCGGTGCCGCTCGTCTTGTCCCTCTTTCCGTACATCGCCGCCATACTTATTTTGTCCTCCCTGTTCGAGGCGAGCGGGCTTTCTTCCGCATTGGAAAAGGCGCTTTCGCCCGCCTTCGAATTTTTGGGTATCCCGCCCGAAATATCGCGGCTGGTGCTCATCAAGCCCTTTTCGGGCAGCGGCTCGGCGGCGGTGCTGTCGGAAATTTTTGCCGAATACGGCGCGGACTCGTACATCGCCCGCTGCGCGAGCGTCGTGTATGCCTCGGGGGAGACGGTTTTTTATATGTCAGCCGTGTATTTCGCGGGGCAGAAAAAAAAGACGCCCGCGCTCCCCGTCTTCATTGCGCTCGCGTCGAATTTTGTCGCCGTTATTTTCGGCTGCCTGCTCTGCCGCATTTTATGAAAGCGCTTAAAAAATGTTAATTGCTTACATATTTGCCGAAATATGCCGAAAAAAGGCGAAAAAGTGTGAATTTCTAACAAAAATCGTTCCAAAAAATAATTTAAAAAAATTTTTAAAAAATAAAAAAAATTTGCTTTACTTTTTTCCGCGTATCGAATATAATATGCGTGTAATCAAACGAAAGACGCAAGGGCTTCCGCTTGGTTACCTTAAATAGCTCATCATTTTCCCCCTTATCATATATGGATCGGGCGCAGAACCGCAAGGCTCTGCGCCTGATTCATTTTTTGTTTGTCCGCCGGTATTTGCTTGCGGCAGAGCGTGGGCGGTGCGGAGTGCGCGCGTGTCTGCGGAGTGCGCGGCTTGCCGCCCGATTTTGGGAACGCGCGCCGCCTGTTCGCGCGGCGCGGCGCTTGCGCGGCTTGCCTGCATGGCAGCGGTCAGAAATGTTTCCGTTTTCGGAAGTTTCGTAAAAAGCGCCTGTTTGACGCGCGTGCGGCCTTTTTCATCGGATTTTGTAAAACGGGGCGCATGATTTGTTTGTTGAGATCTGTTATCGGAATAAATCTGACATAGACGGTAGAAAAAAGGGCATAATAAATATGGCGGGCAGCATAAGCCGAGGCGAAGCATTCGGCTAAAAATTCAGCCGCTGCCTGAAAGTAAGGAGAAGCAAAATGAAAAAGTTGGTAACCTTTGCATTGTCTGCCGCTTGCGTTTGCGGGCTTGCGCTGGGCATTGCCGCCTGCGGAGACGATAACGACGATGCGCATACGCACAAACTTATGAAAGTTGACGCCGTAAGCGCGACATTTTTTGAGAACGGCAACAGCGAATATTATACCTGCGACTGCGGAAAATATTTTTCCGACAGCGAAGGCAAAAACGAGATACGCAAAGATTCCTGGGTGATCGCCGCCGTCGGTACGACGGCCGACGCGTTCGACGCGTTCACCGTCTATAATTCGGCGAGTACGAAGGGTTCGAAGGGGATCGTCTGCGGCCTCGATACGGGCGCGAACGCGGGGCCTGCCACCTATTTCGGCGAAGAGGACAAAAACCTCGAATGGGACGGCGGCAAAACGACGATCGGCTTCATGCTCGACCTTTCCGCGCTCGAAGAGAACGACTTTACGATCTGGGTACTTTCGTTCAATAAGCAGGAAGAGGGCGAGTATGTGCATAGCGGTACACACGAACTCCGCATCGGCATCGCAAAAACGGAGACCGGGTTTGTCGCAAATATGCTTGCCGGAGTGGGATTTGACGAAACGGCCGACCTCGCACAGATCGTAAGCGGCGGGAAAGCGTTCACCGAAGACGACATTGCCGTAACTTTTGAAATGTCATATGACAAAAGCGACAGTAATATGACGTACACGCTGACGGTCGCCGGGCAGGAATTCAGCGGTTCGACGGTTTTTGAAGCGCAACTTACAGGCTTCCGCTCCCTGTGGAACGCGTATTTGAACAAGGACGGCGTAGAGGCGTATAACTTTACAAGAGTATAAAAAACGGAAGGCTCCCCGCTAGGCATGCGGGGAGCCTTTTCAGTATAAAGAGGAACCGCAACGCGGTTCCTCTTTTGCGTTTTAAGGTGAGCCGTACATTTACAGCCGCGGCACTTCTTCCCCTCCGCCGAATATATGCTGCGCGATCTTTACGTCGGCGTTCGCGTCTTTGCAGTACCAGTCCGCGCCGATCTTTTTTGCGTAATCGGCATTCAGCACCGCCCCGCCGACCATCACGCGGCATGCGGGGCATTCTTTGCGCAAAAGCCGTATCGTCTCTTCCATGTTCGCGACGGTCGTCGTCATCAGCGCGGAAAGCCCGCAAAGTTTTATATCCTGCTCGCGGCAGACGCGCACGATCTCTTCGGGCGGCACGTTTTTGCCCAGATCGATGACCTTGTATCCGTAATTTTCCAGCACGGTCTTTACGATGTTTTTGCCGATGTCGTGGATGTCGCCCTTGACGGTCGCCAGAACGATCTTGCCCTTTTCCGTGCCCGCGTTTCCGCCGAGGCGCTTTTTTACTTCGTCGAAGCACAGTTTCGCGCTCTCCGCCGCCGAAATGAGCTGGGGCAGGAAGAGCACGCCCTTTTCGTAATCGTCGCCCACGGCGTTGAGCGCGGGGATGAGGTAATCGTCTATGAGGGAAAGGGGAGAGACCGTTTCCAGAAGTTCGCGCGCGCGGTCTGCCGCCTCGGGCAGCCCCTTTGCGATGCAGTAAAAGATGTCTCCGCTCTTCGCTTGCGCGGAAGCCGCGCCCTTTGCGCCCGTCACGCTCGTCTGTACGGTCACGGCGCCGTACTTTTCGGTGTAGGCGGCGCAGTTTTTATCTTTGCCGGTCAGGGCGTTGAACGCCGCCACAGCCTGCATGTTTTCGGGAATGTTGGGGTTGATGATGGGGAGATCCAGTCCCGCGAACATCGCGCCGGTCAGAAAGGCTGTGTTTATGATCTGGCGGTTCGGAAGCCCGAAGGAGATGTTGCTCACGCCGAGCACCGTCTTTACGCGGTGTTTTTTCTTGATTTGCCGTATCGCTTCCAGCGTCCGGCATGCCTGCGCCTGTTCCGCGCTCACGGTAAGCGTAAGGCAGTCGATGTACACGTCCTCTTCGGGGATGCCGTACTCTTGCGCGCGGGCGATGATCTTTTCCGCGATCTTTACGCGCTCCTTTGCCGTTTTGGGGATGCCGCGCTCGTCCATCGTCAGCCCCACGACCGCCGCGCCGTACTTCGCCGCGAGGGGAAGGATGGCATCGAGCACCTTGTCTTCGCCGTTCACAGAGTTTACGACGGCTTTGCCCGTGTACGCGCGCAGGGCGGCTTCGATCGCGTCGGGCTTTCCGCAGTCTATCTGCAAAGGCAGGTCGCACACCGCCTGCACGTGCTTTACGAGTTTGGTCAGAACCGCCTTTTCGTCCAGTTCGGGAAGCCCCGCGTTCACGTCGAGTATGTCCGCGCCCGCCTCGGTCTGTTCGAGCGCCTGCTGCGTGACGTAGCCGTAATTGCCCTCGTAAAGCGCCGCCTTCATCGCCTTTTTGCCCGTCGGGTTGATGCGTTCGCCGATGACGCGCACGCCGTCTATTTCCACCGTTTTCGTCGCCGAACAGACGGCGGAGCGGCGTTTATAGGGGGAAGGCGCGGGCTTTGCGGCGTCTGCCAGGGCGCGCAGTTTTTTGATGTATTCGGGCGTCGTGCCGCAGCACCCGCCGATGACGCGCACGCCCATGCCGAGCATTTCTTTATATACTTGCGCAAATTCGTCCGCGCTCACGCTGTAGTCGGAGTTTTCGTCGGGCAGCCCCGCGTTCGCCTGCACGATGACGGGCTTTTGCGTGTTTTCGAGAATGGTCTTTACGGCGGGCAAAAGCTGTTTCGGCCCGAGCGAACAGTTCACCCCCACCGCGTCCGCGAGGGGAGAGGCGGTCATGGCAAAGCAGTCGGCGGCGCACCCCGTGAACGTCCTGCCGTTTTGCTCGAAGGTCATCGAACAGATCACGGGCAGACCGGTGTTTTCGCGCGCCGCGAGAAGGGCTGCTTTGAGTTCTGCAAGGTCGGTCATCGTCTCGATGAGGATGAGGTCGGCGCCCTTGCCCGCCCGCATCTGCCGCGCGAAAATTTCGTACGCCTCGTCAAAGGTCAGGCTTCCGATGGGCTCCAAAAGCTGTCCGATCGGCCCGACGTCGAGGGCGACGAATTTATTGCCTGCCGCCCGCCGCGCGATGTCCACCGCGGCCTTTATGAGGTTTTCGGAAAGCTCCCTGCCGCCCGCCTTTTTTTCGTTCGCGCCGAAGGTGTTCGCCGTGATCACGTCCGCGCCCGCTCCGGCGTATTCGCGGTGGATCTCTTCGATGAGTTCGGGGCGCTGTATGTTCAGAAGTTCCGGCACGGTACCGATCTCGATGCCGTATTCCTTCGCCTTTTTTTGCAGCATCGTGCCGAACGCGCCGTCGAACACGACGATGTTTTCTTTCAAATACGATAAAAAGTCCATGGTTCACCCCTCCCGCCGGAATGCGCAGTCTCTTTTGGCGCACCCGCCGCATTTGTGCCCGCATCCGCCTCCCTGCGGCTTTTCGGGCGCGGGTTCGTCCGTGATCCCCGCGATCGCGGTGATCGATTTTCTCGGCGTGAGCAGAAAGCTCTCGTCGCAGCAGAGCCCGATGCGGGTGTCCGTTTTGAGTATTTTGCAGATGTCTTTCTGCGCTTCGAGGGGAAAATCGCCGTACCCGCACGAAAAGCGGGGGGTCAGCCTGCGCCCGCAGCTCTTTTCGAGGTCGCCGCAGATGTCGTCGGCATAACTTTCCACGGCGCAGGAGGCGGCGGTGTCGAACAAGAGCGCTTCGTTTTCGCTTTTTGCCGAAAGGCGCATGAGTTCCCTCTCCGCCCCGACGCCTATGGTCATCGCCATAAGGTATACTTCGCGGCAGCCGGAAAGGTGCTTTTTGACGTCCTCGCCTTCGAGAAAAAATCCCGTGTTGCCGAGGGTAAAGTTCTCGTTCAGCGCAAGGCGAACCGCTACCGAGCGCGGCTCTGCCGCGGTCAGGCACCGCTTTGCCGCCTCGTCCAGTTTGTTTTGCAGCGTTTCGTCTATCTCCTGCCCTTTCCAGCCGAGGTAGCGCAAAAGTTCGTTTTTTTGTATTTCCATAATGCAGAACCCAAAGGAACGGGGGTTATCCGTTCACTTCGTTTAATATGTGCTTTACGCTTTCCGTAATGCGTTCGGCGACGTACGCGTTGTTCATTACGTACAGGTGTATGCCCGAAACGCCCGCCGATAAAAGGTCTGCGATCTGCGAAACGGCGTAGGCGATGCCCGCCTCCATGAGCGCTTCGGGTTTATCGTAAAAGCGGGAGATCATGCGGGAAATGCCCGCGGGGATCTTCGCGCCCGAAAGGGCGATCGTCCTGTCCACGTGCGATTTTTTGACGAGCGGCATGATGCCCGCCTGCACGGGCACGTCGATGCCCGCGAGCGAGAGCATGTCGCGGAAGCGGAAAAAGTCCTCGTTGTCGTAAAAGAGCTGTGTGTTGAGGTGCGTGACCCCCGCGTCCACCTTCTTTTTGAGGTTGCGTATGTCGGTGAGGATGTCCGGGCTTTCCGGATGTCCTTCGGGGTAACACGCCCCCGCGATGTCGAATTTGCCCCCGCCCCAGCGGTCGATAAAGGAGACGAGGTCGGACGCGTGGCGGAAGTCCTCCGATTCCTTCGCGCCTTCCACGCGGTCGCCGCGCAGCGCCAGCACGTTGGATATGCCGAGCGAGGAAAGCTCCGAGAGCGTGCGGGATATGTCCGCTTCCGACGAATTGATGCAGGTCACGTGCGCGAGCGGTTCCACGCCGCAGTCTTTTACGAGTTTCGCGATCTCCGCGGTGCGCGCATTGCCCGTGCCGCCCGCGCTGCAGGTCACGGAAATGTAATCGGGGCCGAGCGCCGCGAGTTTTTCCACCGTGCCCGCCACGGCGGCAACGTCCGCCGTCGGTTTGGGCGGAAAGATCTCGAACGACCAGAGGCAGTTTTTCTTTTTGAATAAATCGGATATGCGCATTTTGTTTTCTCCTCCCGCAGTGCGGCGGGACGCTTTATGGGAATATTATACTAAATTTGTCGAAAATGCGCAATCGAATCGGGCGGGCAAAAAAATTGCGTTCTTAAAGGAAACATTCCGGCATAAATTAGAATATATCTCAAAGCGGAGGAAGGTTCTTATGAGCGAAAGCATCGACTACGCGGAAATGCTCGAAATACCCGTAAACACTCTCAACGTGGTAAAAAAGAAGGGCAGAAAGAAGAAGGACGACGATTTGAAAAGCCGCGCCGTCAGAGAAGTCAACGAACGCATGGAAGAGGAAGCGCGCCGCGCGGATGCGGACGCCTTGGCAAACGGCGCGGGTGCGGGGGAAAACGGGGCGGCTTCACCCGAAGCGGAGGAGCGCGTGGCGGGCAGCGAGGACGTGACCGATTACGTTTCCGACGCGGAAGAAAAGCCGAAAAAGAAATTTTTCGACAGCCGCGTGCTCATCGCGGAATTTGCCGCGGTGTGCGCTTTGGTCGCGCTGATCCTGCTCACGAACATCTTCATGCCCAACAGCGCGATCAACACCTTTTTCGCGGGGCTTACGGGGACGGAAGAGGCGGTTTATGAGGACGACCGCTCCTATGCCGAACTCACCCTCGGCGCGGTCGCGCCCGACGGCATCGAATGCAGCGTTGCGGACGGCGTGCTCACCTTTACGGGGGAATGCAGCGTTTACGCGCCTTACGGCGGCACGGTGCAGAGCGTTGCCGAAAACGGACGGCGTTTATACGATCGAAAATCGAGCACACGACCTCATTCACCTCCGTCATCACGGGGCTTTCCGCCGCATACTGGGCGGCGGGCGATACCGTGTATGCCACGATCCCCTCGGGTACAGCGACGGTTCCGCGGCGGTCAGCGTCCGCCTGTACGACGCCGGATCGCTCATCAGTTCGTATTCGGTGAACGAGGAAAACGATATTGTCTGGAACGTGTAAGCGTTTTTTCGGAAAATTGAAAGGGCGGATGCGCTTTGCGGTTCATCCGCTCTTTCTTTTGTTCGGCGTATGGTACGCGTTTTCGGGCAGGCTGTTTTTGTTTCTCGTCTCCACGCTCGTCGCCCTCATGCACGAATGCGGGCACGCATTCGCGGCGGCGCGCGTGGGGTATCGGCTGGATAAAATCGTTCTGATGCCCTACGGCGCGCTCATTTCGGGCGACATCGAGGGCATCGGGCTGAAAGACGAGATCAAAGTCGCCCTCGCGGGGCCGCTCGTCAACGCGGCGACGGCCGTGCTGTTCGTCGCGCTGTGGTGGTTTTTCCCCGAAACGTATGCGTATACGGACGTTGCCGCCTATGCGAGCGCGGCGATCGCCCTGGTCAACCTCATCCCCGCATATCCCCTCGACGGCGGCAGGATATTGTACTGCGCCGCCGCGGCGAAAAAGGGGGAAAAGTTCGCCCGCCGCCTGGCGCGCGGGGCGGGGCTCGTTTTTGCCGCCGCAATGCTCGCGCTGTTCGTGTACGGCTGTATCCGCGCCGCGGTCAACCTGACCGTGCTGTTTTTCGCCGCCTTTCTCTTTGCGGGCGCGCTGGGCGGGAAGGGATGCGAATACCTTCGTATCCGCGCCGATTACGCGCGGGAGATGAAAAAGGGGATGGAAGTGAGGCGCATCGCCGTCAGGGAGGACTGCACGTTCAAAAGACTGTTTTCCCTGCTCGAACGGGGAAAATACGCCGAATTTATCGTGTACGATGCGGAGGGGGAATATTTGGGCGAACTTTCCGAGGAAGAGTTTTGCGCCCTCGCCGAAAATGCGGGCATTTATGAACCCATAGGGGAATATCTCGCTTTCAAATAATGTATATTTTTGCTCTTTTTTGAACTTTCGCTTGCAAAGCGGGCTTTTCTATGTTAAAATTAAAAATAAGGAATATCGAACCGCGTAATTTTTTTGCAGCCGCGCGCGGAACGTTCCGCGCGCGGCTCGGCAAGGTTTATAGATCATGCAGAAGAATATGTACTTTGACTACTTCGGGGGCGACTGCTTTGCCGCCGTCACCGAGGGGGACAAGCTCGTCGAATTTCACCTCGATTCGGCGGGCGCTTCCGACATTTCCGGAAACGTCTACAAAGGGCGGGTCGTAAACGTTCTCGAAGGCATGCAGGCGGCTTTCGTCAGCTTCGGCCAGGCGAAAAACGGCTATCTTGCCGCGGGCGACATTCCCGCCGCGGACGCGGTCGTAACGGGCGACGTTTCGGCGCATCTCAGCGTAAAAGTGGGCGACGAGATCATGGTGCAGGTCTTGAAATCCCCGATCGGCACGAAGGGTGCGCGGCTCACGATGAACCTGTCTTTCGTGGGCAAACACCTCATTTATCTGCCGGGAACGCCGTTTTTGGGCGTTTCCCGCAAGATCGCGGACGAAGGGGAGCGCGCGCAGCTTATGGCCGTGGCGGAAAAACTGCGCTTTGCGGGCGACGGGCTCATCATGCGCACGAACGCGCCGCACGCCGATCTGAAAACGCTGAAAACGGAGGCAAAGTATCTGCGCGGGCTTTACGTCAACGCGCAGGAAGCGTATAAAGAGGCGTCGGTCGGGGATATCGTCCACCGCGACGCGGACGTGCACGTCCGCCTTCTGCGGGATTTCGACATTTCGGATATCGATAAAATTTATATCGGATCGGAAACGGTTTACCGCCGCGTTTACTCCTTGATGAAGCAGATCGGGATGCGCGGGAAAGCGGTATTGTATAACGGCGAACGTGAGATGTTCGACTTTTTCGGCATCGAACAGCAGGTGCGGGAGATCCTGAGCCCGCGCGTCGAGCTGAAAAACGGCGCCTATCTCATCTTCGACAAGACGGAGGCGCTCACCGTCATCGACGTGAATACGGGCAAATTCATCGGCAATACGGACAATCTCGAAGACACCGTTTTCGAAACCAATCTGCTCGCCGCAAAAGAAGTGGCGCGGCAGGCGCGGCTGCGGAATCTCGGCGGCATCGCCGTCGTCGATTTTATTGATATGGAAAAACCCGAGCATCGGGCCGCCGTTGTAGACGCTTTGCGCGAAGCGCTCAAAGAAGACCGCGCAAAGTGCAACGTTTCCGAAACGAGCGGGCTGGGGCTTGTGCAGTTCACGCGGAAAAAATCCAAAGACGACAATACCGTCATGCTTTCAAAGCCCTGCCCGTACTGCAAAGGGGCGGGCACGGTGCTTTCGGATTCGTATATCGCGTTCAAGATCAAGATCGCGCTGAAAAACTGTTTTGCGGACGGGTACGAAAATGCGGTCGTCGAACTGAACGCGGGCATTTTCGCGCAGATCTTGTCCAAAAGGATGTTTTCCCATACCCTGAAACACAGCTGGAAGGACAAGCGCGTTTACATGATCCCGCACCGAACCTATCACGAAGAATATTTCACCGTGCGGGGGGACAACAGCAACGTTTTGCATCTGCCGGATACGGCAAAATTGCTATATTGAACGGTCGGGCAATGCAAAAACGCATTGCCTTTTCGTTTTGAGAGGAAGAAAGATGCGCTGCTATATTCAAAAATACCGTTCCCCGTTCGGCGGAATCACGCTCGCGGGCGGCACGGACAAAAAAATCGCGCTCCTCAAACTCGAAGGGGCGGATGTTTCGGGGCTGTTCGTCCCGAAAAGGGGGACGGCGCTTTGATATGAGCAAACATACGGATCTGATTAAAAGGGAATTTACAAAACAGGCGCGCGGGTTCGAAGCGTACCAGTCGATTTTTTCCAAAGATGGGTTCAACGCTTTGGCGATCGAAAAAATGCATTTTACGGGCAGGGAAACGGTTTTGGAAGTCGCTGCCGGCACATGCGCGTTCGGAAGAGCCGTTGCCCCGCACGTCGGCAGGATCGTCGAAACGGACGCTACGGAAGCGATGCTGCAAACGGGCAGGGAACAGGGAGAAAAATACGGCGTGAGGAATGCGGAATACATGATATGCGAGGCGGAAAAGCTGCCCTTTGCGGACGGGGTTTTCGACGCGGTCGTCTCCCGCCTAGCGTTCCACCATTTCGAAGACGCGGGCGCCGTCATGCGCGAAATGCGCCGCGTGCTGAAAGAGGGCGGAAGGCTCGCGATCGTCGATATGGCCGCGCGCGAGGAAAGCCTGCGCGGCGTCGCGGACGGGTACGAGCGCTTGCGCGACCCTTCGCACGTGCGGTGCCTGTCTGAAAGAGAATTCGAAAGCCTTGCCGAAAAAAACGGCTTTTCGCGCGAGTTTACGTTTTTGACGAAAATCCCGGTCAGGCTTTCCGCGTGGTTGGATCTGACGTGCACGCCGCGGGAGATACGGGAAGAGATCGTCGGGGCAATGGAAAGGGAAATCGGCGGCGGGAGCAGGACGGGGTTCGAACCTTACGCGAAAGACGGCGAGATCCTGTTCGATCACCGATGGTTCATGTATATCGGCACGGCGGCGGGCAGCGGGCGTTAAAAGAGGCCCGGTAAAACAAACAGCGCCCGTTTCCGCGATACGAGGAAACGGGCGCGGTATCAGTAATCCGTTCTTCCCAAAAGATAATCGGCGGAGACCTGAAAATAATCGCAGATCTTGACGATCATCGCTATATTGGGTTCGATCAGTTCCTTTTCGTACCGGCTGATCGATTGCTGATTCGTGCCGAGATCAAGGGCCAGCTGCGCCTGGCTCAAATGATATGTTTCGCGCAGTTCTTTGAGGCGCTCGCCGTACATCTCTTCACCCCCTGATCGGATAATACACAATAATTGAGTATTACGCTTGGCAAACACAAAAATTGTGTTGTACTATTATAGGGAAATTCGGGGGTAATCAAACGGAGAAAGCGGATGTTTCAGGAAATCATTGAAAAATTGTGTCCCGAAGAGAACGGGCTGTGCGTCCGCGCGCGCAGAGCGCGCGAAGAGCTGGTTTTTCTGCCCCTCTCCCAGATGTACGGCTATGAAGCCCCGCGGAAACACATCGAGGCGCTCCTTTTTTTTTCCGACGCGATCGGTTTGCAGCTTGCGCGCGATTTTTTCGGCAACGGGCTGATGATCGGGTTCAATTCCGCATTCGACGGGCGGCATTTCGATTTTGAAGTGCGCGGTGCGCGGCTGTATGTGCGGGGGAAAGAGGCTGCGGGGGGAGAATACGAAAAGAACAGGCAGGCGATCCGTTCACGGCTTTCCGATCTCCGGGGCGGCGTTTACGCTTCCTGCGGGGATATCGAAGGGCTGTTCGCGCAATATCAGGATGTATGGGACAAGAGGGAAGAGGATCAAAAAAATTATGCCTTTGCCGCGCTCAACGACGGCATAGCACGCGGGGTGGAGTTGGGGAAAGGATTGCGGTCTTATGCCGACAGAGTGCGCGACTGCGCAAAAGAAGGAAAATAAGGAGCCGCTTCGTTCCGCTTCGGGCGGAAGAACGGCTCAAAATCGCATACTTACAGAAAGAGAGGAAGGGTGAACCCCCGCCTCTCTTTCCGTAAGTTCTATTATCGCAATGCGACCCCATAGGGCCGCGGATAAAAATTGGCAAAGCCTCGGTTGCGTTACTATTTTGCGTTCACGCCGTCAGGCGTAAAGATGTAGATGTCCCGTTCGAGTTCCGCCATGCCCCCGCCGAGGGCGTAGATCGCGCCGCTCAGAATATCTTTCACGCGCGAAGCCGTACCCGCGCTCAGTTCGTTCATGTAAACGATGACGATGAGCTTGTCTTTCAGGCGGTCTATGATCTCTTCCACGTCCGCAAAGGAGCGGGGATGCCGCAGCTGCATCGGCTGAGCTCCCGCAGGCTTTTCGAACGGCTTTTTTTCGGGCAGTTCCGCCTCTCCCGGTATATGACGGCGGCGGATGTTGCCGTCGTCTTTTTCTTTGAAAAAATCGAAAAGACTCATAATCCCCCGAGCGTAAGGCGATCCCCCTTTTTGCCGCGGCAAATGATATAATTTATTTTATCATAAAATTCGCTTTCGCACAAGCATATTGAAGTGAAATTTTTTCGCGGCGCGTTTTCGGCTCGCTCAAGCGTTTTCGGCGGCGGGGTAGCGGCGCGGGCCGAACAGCGAAGTGCCGAGGCGTATCATGTTGCTGCCGTTTTCCACGCACAGCCGCCAGTCGCCGCTCATGCCCATTGAAAGATATTTGATGTTTTCGTCTTTTTCCCGAAGTTTTTCGAACAAAGCGCGCATTTTTTTGCAGAGTGCGTTCAGGAGCGCCGTATCGTCCGAAAGGGGAAGCATCGCCATTACGCCGCGTATGCGCAGGTTGGGGTATGCGCGCAGTTCCGCGTAAGCGTTTTCGGCATTTTCGGGCTCGAACCCGCTCTTGGAAAGTTCGCTGCCGATGTTTACTTCGATCAGGCAGTCCGCCGTCCAGTTTGCCTTTTCGGCGCGCTTTTGCAGCTCGTCCGCAAGTTCGAAGCGGTCGAGCGAGTGGATGAGGTAGGTTTTGCCGATCAGGTATTTTACCTTGTTCGTCTGCAAATGCCCGATGAAGTGGCGGTTCGCCCCGTGCACGGCGTCGAATTTTTGGGTAAATTCCTGCACCTTGTTTTCGCCTATGTCGCAAACGCCCGCGGCGATCGCCTCGTTTATTTCGTCGGGCGTGCGCGTTTTCGTCGCGGCGACGAGGGTTATTTTTTCCCCGAAGGGGTTTCCGCCCGCAATTTCCGCGAGCGCTTTTTTTACGTTTTCGGTAATCATGTTGCCGCCTCGGTTTCTTTTTCCGCCATTATTATACCGCGGCGCAAAAAATCTGTCAACCGCGCGAAGCGCCGCTGACGAAGTTATAGATAATAGATGGGTAAATGTTTTTTTTGAGCATATTTCAATGTTTGAGCGGCACCGCCCCAAGAGCGACGAATATAAGCAATCACTAAATCGGCATTGTCTATCATCCATTCGTTTCTTCGTAATATGGCAAATTTTTTCGGTATTTTTTCCAATGGGGGATATATAATCTCGTCATAGTAATCTTGTAAATACTTTATCCGCTTTTGAAACTCTAATGTCATGTACGGAATAATAAGACAGTTGCGGATGTTGGTATAATTCTGTTGTAAGCGCTTAACGCATTCAGCCGCAAAACCGTCAAAATTTCCATATCCACCGCAATAACAACATAATTCTTTGCCGCCGGAAGCGAATGTTTCTAATGTGTAAAGCAGGTTGTGTTCTATTATGTTTGTTTTAATAAAATCGCTATGTCCGATAAATGTTATAACCATAGAATTTATATCCTCTTTATGATTATAGCATTTTTTTGATTAAATTGCAATTATGCTATACATAGCAGTAAATAAAAATTAAAAAAATTTATACTACTAACAAAAAGGAGTTAGTAGTATGCTTTTGGAAGATGCGATCGCGCTGCGGATAGAGCAGTTGTGCATTGAGCGCAATATGACGAAATACGCGCTGTTTGAAAAGAGCGGCGTGCCGCAAACAACGCTCACATCGATCAAGAAAAAACGCAGCCGTTCCGTGAAGATAAAAACGCTGTATGCGATCTGCGAGGGGTTCGATATCAGTTTGGAACAGTTTTTCGCCTCTCCGCTGTTCGACAGAAAAACTCTGCACGATTGAGCCCCATTCGGCAAAATAAAATTAAAAACAGACGAATAATCGGGTGAGGGCGGCGCAGAATGCGCCGTTCCCGCAATGTTAAAAGAGCGGCGAAAACGCCGCTCTTTTTCGTTCAAAAGTTTCAAATTCTTTCCGCGATAAGTTTGGTCATTTCGCTCCCTTTGACCTTTTTCATGCCTTCGCTCATGATGTCCGCCGTGCGGTAACCCTCGTCGAGCACCTTGTTCACGGCGTCTTCCACCGCTTTCGCCTCTTCGGTCATATCGAAAGAGTCGCGCAGCATCATCGCCGCGGAGAGAATTGTCGCGATGGGGTTTGCGATGTCCTGCCCCGCGATGTCGGGCGCGGAGCCGTGTATCGGTTCATACAGCCCGCGCTTGGTCGCGCCGAGCGAAGAGGATGCCAGCATGCCGATGCTGCCCGTGATCTGCGCCGCCTCGTCGGAGAGGATGTCGCCGAAGATGTTGGAAGTGAGCACCACGTCGAACTGCGCGGGGTTTTTAACGAGCTGCATCGCCGTGTTGTCTACGAGCATGTCGGTCAGTTCCACGTCGGGATAGTCTTTTGCGACGTTGTGCACGACTTCCCTCCACAGGCGGGAAGATTCCAGAACGTTCGCTTTATCGATGGACGTTACGTGTTTTCTGCGCTTTCTCGCCAGTTCGAATGCGATCTTTGCGATGCGCGTAACTTCCGAAACGTTGTACTTTTCGGTATCGTAAGCGTATTCGCCGCCCTCTTCGGTGCCCCTTCCGCGCTCGCCGAAGTAGATGCCGCCGATGAGTTCCCTCACGACCACGAGGTCGATGCCCTTTTCGGCGATGTCTTTACGGAGCGGGCAGGCGCCCGCCAATGCGGGGAAGAGTTTTGCGGGGCGCAGGTTGGAATACAGCCCGAGCGCCGAGCGGATCTTCAAAAGTCCCGCCTCGGGGCGAAGATGCCCGGGGAGCTTTTCGATGCGCTTGTCGCCGACCGCGCCGCCGACCGCGCCGAGCAGAACGCTGTCGGAAGCGAGGCAGCGGTCGATGGTGTATTGGGGCAGGGGTTCGCCCGTCTCTTCGATGGCGCAAACGCCCATCAGAAGGTGTTCGAATTCAAATTCGTGGCCGAACTTTTCTCCGACCTTTTTGAGAACGGCGATCGCGCCGTCCGTGATCTCGGGGCCGATGCCGTCGCCCGCGAGTACTGCGATATGTTTTTTCATGAAAATCACCTCTGTTGATTCGTTCAAATAGAATTTTCTTCGCCGTAAAAGACGAATTTGTTTTTTGTGTTCATCGCGGTGTAGTCGAACACCGCGCGGTGGGTATGGTAAGCCGTGCGGGAAAGGAAGACGCTTTTGCCCGAGATCGCCGCGAGGTCTTTCGGGCAGAGGGCCGAGTACGATAAGAGCGGCGCGTCCCCGAGCAAGCGTTTTTTGATCTCGTTCAGCGTTTCGCTTCGTTTCAGCCATTCTTCCCGCGTAAAACGATCCGGGAGGGCGGGCACGGCACGCTTTTCCCGCAGGTATGCCTCCGCCTTTTCGGGCGGCAGGGCATAAAAAACGACCGAAAGGTTATCGCCCAGCGCGGCGCATGGGAAATTCGCGTCGGCAGCCGCCGCGTAAAAGCGGGCGGCATAACGTATCCAGCTTACGGATAAGACCGCCGCGAACAGCAGTACGAACGCCGCAACGCCCGTCAACACCGCGCCGACGGGGAAAGGCGCCGCGAGCCACCCCGCTACGGCTGCGCCCGCAAATATCAGAAAGACGGCCGCGCACAGCGCGCAGACGGCATTCCTTTCGAATCGCAGCGTGTGCCGCTTTTGTTTCGC
>JFBN01305866.1_pt1 | contig 18410 bp, 12 predicted proteins | sample 768741 | NCBI WGS metagenome assembly JFBN01 (sample SAMN01983846, study PRJNA193217) | chicken gut metagenome | biome: terrestrial biome; isolation source: ceca of Broiler chicken | host: Gallus gallus | place: United Kingdom: England | collected 2010-09-07
CTCTGTACGGCGGGCCGCTGCAGGTGGACCCGCCTCTGGAAAAAGGTACTTTCACCATGGAGAATTCTTGCATGGAGATGAAGGACCTATCAGCGGTGATGGGGATTGTTTTCAAGGCCACGGAGCGGATCATGGCCAGAAGTTTCGGCGGTAAGGCCGATTATGAGGACCCGACCTTCAAAATGATGGTCATGTCCGGCGCAGACGCTCCGTTGCGGGCGGCGGTGCTCTCCAGCTGCGGAGCACTCCCGGCCAGGGTGGCGGAGGGATTGCTGGAAATGGCAAACGGTCATCCTTTAAAGGCAATCAAAAAAATGATCTGATTCGTCCGGCGGTCACCCTCCAGAGGAAGACCGCCTTTTGTGTGTTCTTTTGTGCAAAACTGCTGTGAAAATCCGGCCTGGTCTTGAGAAAAGCGGAACAAAAGAATGAGTTATGGAAAAGCAGGCGTCGAAAAATGGTGAAACTGTGTACGGAAAGAAAAAAGTGATCGGTAAAACCATGGGCGCGCCTCGAAAATAAGTGAATGTGGACGGTAGAGCTGCGTAAATGATGCATGGGTAATTGAAATTTGAACGAAAATATGCTAATCTTTCTTTATAAGGCCTGAGAGCGGGATAGTTGCGGCTGTTCTGCTCCCTGCCGGTTGCTGTTTCGGAAAGTCTGGCCGCAGAAACTCTTTTGAAGATCTGCGGCCTTGAGGCATCGGCAGAAAGCCATTGGAAAGGAAGAGATATTGTGGCACAGAAAAAAGCGCCGTCCGCCAAGAAGTCCTCAACCGAGGCAAAAACTGCTCCGGCTGCCGTAAAGAACACTGCGGCTGCTGCCAAGAAGGCTGAGCCAGCGGAAAAGAAATCCGAGCCTGTGGCCGAAAAGAACGCGCCCGCTGCCCCAAAGCCGGAGGCTGTCGCCGAAAAGGCGAAACCTGCAGCTAAAAAGGCCGAGCCTGTCGCCCAAAAGTCCGAACCCTCCGCAAAGAAAGCGGAGCCCACTGCCAGGAAAGCAGAGCCTGCCGCCAAGAAGGCAGAGCCTGCCGCCAAGAAGGCAGAACCTGCTGCCAAGAAGGCAGAACCTGTCACTAAGAAAGCGGAACCCGCTGCCAAAAATGCGGAACCTGCTCCCAAGAAGGCTGAGCCTGCCGCCAAGAAGGCTGAACCTGTCACCAAGAAAGCGGAACCCGCTGCCAAGAATGCGGAGCCTGCTCCCAAGAAAACCAAGCCTGCCGCCAAAAAGGCAAAGCCCGTTGCCAAAAAAACTGCCTCTGCAGCCAAAAAGACAGCTCCGGCGGAAGAAAAAGTAAAACCCGTAACTGAAAATCCAGCCCCCGCCGCGGAGGAGACCAAGCCTGCGGCTGAACAGGCAGCCCCTGTGACGGAGGAACCCAAGACCGTTGTGACGGAACCGGTTCAGCCGAAGGAGGAAGCGCCTATGGAACCGCAATATACCACCCCGCGCAGAAGTATTGCATTTATCGGATCGGAGTGCCATCCCTTTGTCAAGACCGGCGGCTTGGGCGATGTCATGTACGCCCTGCCCCGGGAACTGGTGGCTGAGAACTGCGATGTGCGTGTCATTCTGCCCCGGTATGCCTGCATTCCGCAGAAGTACCAGGACCAGATGGTCTACCGCGGAGAGTTTTACATGGACCTGGGCCTGACTGGCCGCAGCTACTATGTGGGCATCATGGAGTACGTCCATGACGGTGTTGTCTATGATTTCATCGACAACCAGGAGTTCTTCTCTGCCGGCAATCCCTATATCGGTCTGGTGGATGGCATTCCCAAGTACTGCTTCTTCAGCAAAGCGGCACTGGCTGCTTTGAACTACATGAACTGGATCCCGGACATCATCCACTGCCATGACTGGCAGGCGGCTCTGGTCCCGGTGTATCTGCGCACCATGTTCCAGAACTCTCCTGTTGGCCACGCCAAAACGGTGCTCACCATCCACAACCTGCGCTTCCAGGGCATTTACAACATTCCCACCCTCAAGTACTGGACCGGCCTGCCGGACGAAGTCTTCAACATGGGGGCCATGAAGCAGGGCTATGAGGATGCCAACATGCTCAAGGGCGGCCTGGCCTACGCCGACCGCATCACCACTGTCAGTTATACATATGCCCAGGAAATCCAGACTGCCGAGTACGGCGAAAAGCTGGAGGACCATCTGCGCTACCACAGCTACAAGCTGCGCGGCATCGTCAACGGCATTGACTATGGTATGTGGAATCCTGCCACCGATCCGGCTCTGGCGGTCAACTACGACATCACCAATGTGCTGGAGCACAAGTGGCAGAACAAGCTGGCCCTCCAGCAGGAACTGGGCCTTGTCCAGGATCAGGGTAAGTTTGTCATCGGCCTGATCTCCCGCCTGACCAATCAGAAGGGCCTGGATCTGGTCAACGCCATCATTCCTCAGGTGATGGACGGCAACACCCAGGTGGTGGTGCTGGGCACCGGCGACAAGGAGTATGAGGATACCTTCCGCTACTACGAGGATGCCTACAAGGGTATGTTCAGCGCCTGCATCCAGTACGACGAATCCCGCGCCCACCGCATCTACGCGGCAGCCGATGCCCTGCTGGTGCCCTCCCGCTTTGAACCCTGCGGCCTGACCCAGCTCAACGCCATGCACTACGGTACTCTGCCCATCGTCCGGGAGACCGGCGGCCTGAAGGATACGGTCCAGCCCTACAACATTTTCAACGGCGACGGCAACGGTTTCACCTTTGACCGCTATGACGCAGGCCTTCTGCTGGATGCCATCAACCGTGCCAAGACCGAATATTTCGTCAACCGTTACCACTGGGACGAGGTCGTCCAGCGGGATATGGCCAAGGATGTTTCCTGGAGCAATTCCGCCCGCCAGTACAAGGATCTCTACCTGGAACTGACGCCGTGGTAATCGGACCTTCCCCTCAATAAAATCAACCAGAGGCAAAGTCGGAATCCTGGACTTTGCCTCTGGTTTTTTGCGTCTAAAAAAGCTTTGCCAAAAGACAAGGAAAATGAATTGGACAGAAGAAATAATAGGGGTTCTCTGAGGTTGAAATAATTGACGGAGAACCCGGGGAGGAGTATGCTTTTAGTAGTAGTGATTGTCCCCACAAGCGAGTAATTCCGGGACAAAGAAAGCAGCCGTAACATCTGCCCGCAGGGATGCGGGAACGTAACAGCAGGATACCCGCAAAACCGAATAAAAGGCCGAGAAATACGGCACAGAATATGGACAGGGAAGGAGGCAGGACCGCTCCGTCATTACCGAAAAACAAACCAGGAAAAGCCCCGCGGGCGATGCCTGCCCGCAGAGCACTCCGAAAGGGAGGCAATGTATGAAAATTCTCGTCATCGGCGGCGTGGCTGCCGGTACCAAGGCGGCGGCCAAGCTCAAGCGTGAGCAGCCGGATGCCGAAGTCGTGATCTATACCAAGGGCAAGGACATTTCCTATGCAGGCTGCGGCCTGCCTTACTATGTGGGCGGCGAGATCCCCACCCGGGAAGACCTTATCGTCAACACCCCGGCAAAGTATGCAGGGCTGACCGGCGTACAGGTCTTTACCGGCCAGGAAGCCATCAGGCTGGATGCGGCTGCCAAGGCCGTGACCCTGCGGGATGTGGATACCGGCGCCGAGAGCATCCAGAACTATGACAAGGTGATTCTGGCAGTGGGCGCCGAGCCCTTCGTGCCCGGTGTCCCCGGCACGGACTTGCCCGGTGTGTTCTGCATGCGCACCCCGGACGACGCCATCGGTGTCCGGGACTGGGCGGACAAAAATGACAGCCGCCGCGCAGTCGTGGTGGGCGGCGGTTTCATCGGCCTGGAAGTGGCCGAGAACCTCATGGCCAAGGGCCTGTCGGTCACAGTTGTAGATATGGCAGATCAGCTCATGCCCAATATCTTTGACCCTGAAATGGCCGGTTATGTCAAGCGCCAGCTGCAGGCCAAGGGCATGCGGGTGCTGACCGGCACGGCACTCAAGGGCGTTACCGGCGCCGACAAGGCCGACGGCATCGACACCGACTCGGGCAAGATCCCGGCAGATCTGGTGGTGCTGGCCATCGGTATCCGCCCTGCCACCGGCTTCTTGGCGGACAGTGGCCTGGACATGTTCAAAGGCACCATCCGGGTGGACAACAAACAGCAGACCAACCTGCCCGACGTCTACGCGGTGGGCGACTGCGCCATGGTGTTCAATGCTCTCACCGGCAAGCCCCAGTGGTCTGCCATGGGTTCCACGGCCAACATCACCGGCCGCTGCCTGGCTCGGAATCTCTCCGGCCATGAGGCACTGTACGGCGGCTGCCTGGGAACCGGTGTCGTCCGTCTGATGGACGGCCTCAATGCCGGTCGCACCGGTCTGACCGAGGCTCAGGCAAAGGATGCCGGTTACGACCCGGCCACCGTCGTCTGCGTGACCGACGACAAGGCGCACTACTATCCCGGCGCAGGAGCCTTCATTACCAAGCTCATTGCCGACCGCGTCAGCCATAGACTGCTGGGTATCCAGGTATTGGGCGGCGGTGCTGTGGACAAGATGGTGGACATTGCGGTCACAGGCATCTCCATGGGCGCCACCCTGGAGACCTTCGACACGCTGGACTTTGCCTATGCGCCGCCCTTCTCCACCGCCATCCATCCCTTTGTCCAGGCCTGCTACATTCTGGAGAACAAACTCTCCGGCAACTTTGAAACCTTTACCCCGGCAGAGTACGCTGCGGGAGCAGCTGCGGACTATCAGGTCATCGACGTGCAGCCCCAACCCGCCATTCCCGGTGCAAAGTGGGTCAATCTGTCCGCTGTACATGGCCCCATCGAGGGCCTGGCCACAGATGCCAAGCTGCTGCTGGTCTGCGCAAGGGGCAAGCGCGGTTACTTCCTGCAGAATCGCCTGAAAGCCTGCGGCTACACCAATACCCGTGTCCTGGAAGGCGGTGTCACCTTCAATCAGGTCAAGGTGAAGTTCCAGGGCAAGATTCCGCCGGAGGAGATCAAGCGGGTCAAGGGCCTGGGCTGCCTGCAGGACAAGCGCTACCCCGACCGCTTCAACGTCCGTGTCATCACCCGCAACGGCAAGATCACCAATGAGGAGCAGCGGGCCATCGCCGAGGCGGCCCAGCGCTACGGCTCCGGCGAGGTCACCATGACCACCCGCCTGACCCTGGAGATCCAGTGCGTGCCCTATGACAAGCTGGACGAACTGCGGGAGTTCCTGGCCCAGGCCGGTCTGCAGACCGGCGGCACCGGTTCTCTGGTGCGCCCGGTGGTTTCCTGCAAGGGCACGACCTGCCAGTATGGCCTGCTGGACTCCTTCGGCCTGAGCGAAAAACTGCACGAGCGGTTCTATCTCGGTTACCACAATGTCACCCTGCCCCACAAGTTCAAGATCGCGGTGGGCGGCTGCCCCAACAACTGCGTCAAGCCCGACCTGAATGACCTGGGCATCGTCGGTCAGCGCATCCCCATGGTCGACCCGGCCAAGTGCCGCGGCTGCAAGGTCTGCCAGGTGGAGACCAACTGCCCCATCCATGTGGCCAAGCTGGAAAACGGGACCATTCATATCGATCCCGCCGCCTGCAACCACTGCGGACGCTGCAAGGGAAAGTGTCCCTTCGGCGTGACCGAAGAGTTTGTGGACGGCTACAAGATCTATCTGGGCGGCCGCTGGGGTAAGAAGATCGCCCACGGCCATCCCATGGACAAGATATTCACCTCGGAGGAGGAAGTGCTGGATATCGTCGAGCGCGCCATCCTCTTCTTCCGGGATGAGGGCATTACCGGCGAGCGTTTCGCCGATACCATCGACCGTCTGGGCTTCGACTATGTCCAGAACAAGCTGATGACTGCACCGGTGGACAAGGATGCCGTCCTCAATAAGACGGTGATCGGCGGCGCCAGCTGCTGACCGGCAGGGAAGTCCCCCTATGCCCGGGCATGACAGGCCGGGTATGAATCACTGAAAAAAGCACGCTGAACGTATGACGGGATTCCGTCGTGGTTCAGCGTGCTTTTCGTTTTGAAAAACAGGGGCAGGATTATTTCCGCATGACAAAGTTGGTCAGCAGGACGCCCTTGCGCTCCACCTGCTGTTCCTTTACCACCTGGTAGCCGCGCTGGGCAAAGAAAGGCCGGGCCGTGAGGGAAGCGTGTGTCTCGTACGGGCCGGATACCGCCTGCTCCAGGGCGTCGCACAGCGCAGAGGCAATGCCCTGGCCCTGATAGTCCTTGTGCACGTACAGCCGGTCGAGGTATCCGTTGTCAGCCATATCGGCAAACCCGACGATCCGGCCGTCCAGCACAGCGACCAGGGTGTGGTGCCGGGACAGGGAGCGGTCCCACGCGGCAAGATCCGGATAGCCGTCGGCCCAGGCATCGAGCTGGGGAGGGGAGTAATCCCGGGCATTGACCGTGTGTACGGTCTGGTAAAAAAGTTCAGCCAGGGAGGGACAGTCCTCGGAACGGTAGGGGCGCAGAAGCATGATGGATTCTCCTTTGTAAGTTGGCAGGGGAGGGGACGGAACATCAAAAAGCCGCCGCGGGCGGCGAGAGCCAAACCCGCGGCGGTGATGGAGGTTCCGGAGAAAATTACTTCTTCTGGACGTACTTGAGGCAGTCGAGCATGACGGCCACGAGGATGATGATGCCGGAGAAGACGAACTGGAGGTTGGTATCGATACCCAGGGTGGTCAGGGAGTAGGTCAGCGCGGTGAAAATGAAGACACCGACCACAACGCCGGAGATCTTACCGATACCACCGGTGAAGGAGACACCGCCGACAACGCAGGCCGCGATGGCGTCCATTTCCCAGCCCTGGCCGTAAGCAGCGGAGCCGGAGCCGACCATACGGATGCATTCCAGCCAGGAGCCGAAGCCGTACAGGATACCGGCCAGGATGAACGCACCGACGGTGACGCGGAAGACCGAGATACCGGAGACTGCAGCAGCCTCAGCGTTGCCGCCGACGGCGAAGAGGTTCTTGCCGAAAGTGGTCTTGTTCCAGATGAACCAGACGATGACGACCGCAGCAACAGCCCACAGAATGATGGTGGGGAAGCCGCCGATCTTGGGGATGATCATGCCGGGAATGTCGGTCTCGATACCGCCGAAGGAGACGCCCTTGGTGGAGTAGGTGACCAGGCCGAAGATGACCAGCATGTTGGCCATGGTGGAGATGAAGGGGTGCATCTTGAACTTGGCGGTGAAGAAGCCTGCAATGGTGGTGAAGATGGTGCACAGGATGATGCAGACAATCAGAGCAAAGAAAATGCGGACGATGACCGGCAGGCCGGTGAAGTCGAAGGTCACGCCGAAGACCGAGCCGGTGTTGATGCCCTTGTGCATGATGATGGTGGCGGTGGTCATGCCCATGCCGACCATACGGCCGATGGACAGGTCAGTGCCGGCCAGCAGGATCAGGCCTGCAACACCCAGAGCCAGGAACATACGGGGCGAAGCCTGCTGCAGGATGTTCAGAACGTTATTGACGGTGAGCAGCGGGACGTTCTTGACGATGGGGGTGATGATGCACAGCGCAATAAAGATGACGATGATCGCAATGTACAGACCGTTGCGCAGCAGGAAGTCGCGGCGGTTGAAGGTGTATTTGTAGTTCTCCCAGCGCTGGGCCATGGCCTCACCGAAGGTGAACTTGGACAGGCGGAGCATGTCGATCAGGTGATACTTGTAATCAAAGGCGGCGTGCTGGCGGTCCTTGACGGCCTGCAGGTCCTTGTCACGCTGCATCTTGGCGTCGAACAGGCGGTTCTTGTGGACATATTTCTCGTCCTTGATCTCCTGTTGGTCGGTGAGCTTGGCGACAGTGGTCTGATGCTCTTTCTCCAGCTGAGCCACAGCGGCCTGGTATTTGGCCAGGGCAGCGGCTTTTTCTTCCTTGCAGCTGGCTACCACATGCTGATAATAGTCGGTGTTGTAATGCGCCTTCAGGTACGCCTCGGCATCGGAGATCAGATTGGAGATCTGATCCTTGTTTTTCGCTTCCACGGCCTTGGCGGTGTTCAGGTCGGCCTTCAGCTTGGCTTCGCGGGAGGCCTTTTCCTCGGCGGTGTAGATGCGGTCGCGCTTGAGGTTGTCCAGGTCGTTCTGGATGTTGACGACCTTTTCGGTGCCGTCGACGCGCAGGGCATCGACTTGGTCCTGAATTTTGCCGATATATTCATCAATCGGCTTGCGGAGTTCGGCTTCCCGTTCCGCAGAAAGAATCGTACCGGTTGCCATTGTACTATTAGCCATTTGTTTATCCCCCACTCACAGGTATTTCGCACTCAGTCTCAAAAGTTCTTCCTGGTTTGTCTCCTTGGTGTTGACAATACCGGAGAGATGTCCGTTGGACATGACACCGATGCGGTTGGTAATGCCGAGGATCTCCGGCATCTCAGAGGAGACGACAATGATCGTCTTGCCCTGTTTTGCCATCCGGATGATCAGCTCGTAGATCTCATACTTTGCGCCGACGTCGATGCCGCGGGTAGGTTCATCCATCATGAAGACCTGCGGCTCGCGCTCCAGCCATTTGCCGAAGATGACCTTCTGCTGGTTGCCGCCGGACAGACTCGAGATCATGTCGTCGGGGCCCATGCACTTGGTGTGCATGATCTTGATCTCCTTGTTGGTGGCCTTGACCATCTTGGGATTGGAAAGCGCCATGCCGGTCTTGTACTGATTGAGGTTGGCAATGGTGGTGTTGAAGGTCAGGTCACACTTGAGGAAGAGGCCGTTGGCTTTGCGTTCCTCGGTGATGAGGGCAAACCCGTGCTCGATCGCCTCATGGGCGTTGTCGAAGTTCATCAGCCGGTTGCGGAAATAGACACGGCCGGCTGCGCGGGTGCGCACACCGAAAATCGTTTCCAGCAACTCGGTACGTCCGGCGCCCACCAGGCCGTACAGGCCGAAGATCTCGCCCTCGCGCACATCAAAGGTGATATCCTGCAGGTGCGGCTCATACTTGGTGGACAGGTGCTGGATGGACAGGATGGGCTCACCGGGGGTGTTGTCCACCGGCGGGAAGCGGCTTTCCAGCGAGCGGCCGACCATGGCGGCGATCAGCTCGTTCATGTTGGTGTCCTTGGTGGACTTGGTCATGACCAGGTTGCCGTCACGCAGCACCGAAACTTCGTCGCAGATCTCAAAGATCTCGTCCATCTTGTGGGAAATGTAGATCAGCGAAATGCCCTGGGATTTGAGCATCCGCATCATTTCAAACAGCTTGTCGACTTCCTGCACGGTCAGTGAGGAAGTGGGTTCGTCCAGGACGATGACCTGGGCGTTATAGGAGATCGCCTTGGCAATCTCGCACATCTGCCGCTGGGAGACCGACATGTTGCGCATGGGCTGGGTCAGGTTGACGGTCATGCCCAGTTTGCGGAACAGATCAGCCGCCTTGCGTTTCATTTGTCCCTCGTCAACGACGCCCATGGAGTTGACCGGATACCGCCCGAGGAACAGGTTGTCGATGACGCTGCGTTCAAGGCACTGGTTCAACTCCTGGTGGACCATGGCGATACCGTTTTCCAGTGCGTCTTTGGGGCCGGAGAAGTTGATCTCTTTCCCGTTCAAGATGATCTTGCCTTCATCCTTCTGATAGGTGCCGAAAAGACATTTCATCATGGTGGACTTACCGGCGCCGTTTTCGCCCATCAGTCCCATGACAGTACCGCGTTTTACGTCCAGGTTAATGTGATCAAGTACTCGGTTGCGGCCGAAGGACTTGCACATACCGCGAATTGACAATACGATATCATCTTTCGCTTCTGCCATTCTCGTTACTCCCGTCTGTGCAGATTAGCGGGGAAGTGTCCCGCCTGCGTTTTCATAAAAAAGCGCTATTAGGGAGGGTGTATTCTCCCCAATGGAGAAATTCCTTCTCCCTAATAGCGATGTCGTTACTCAGTAGTCAGGTTTCAATGCGGTTTCTCAGGATCACTGGCTCAGCAGAGAGGTGTAGGAAGAAGCATTGTCGGTCTTGACCATGTTGATGGCGAAAGCATCGTAAGCGCTGGGGTTGCCCAGACGGTTGGTGATGTTGCCCTCGGTCTGGCCGTCGCCGCCGATGTAGTCGACCTTCAGGTTGAGCAGATCGTCATACTTCTCCAGCAGGGGCTGATAGGTAGCGCTCAGGAAGTTGTCGGCTGCATTGTAGATGTCGAGCCAGACGGTCTTCTCGGGGCTGGTGGAAGCATCCAGCTGGTTGGCAACAGGAGCGTAGGGAACAGTGGAATCCATGAAGTCCTCATAGTTGTCAGCGGTGACAGCCACGTTCAGAGCGTAGTAAGAACGGGACTCCTCGTCGTAGTAGTAGACATCGTCGCTCAGGACGTTGCCGGCTGCGTCGGCGGTGGAGATACCGGTGTTGATGTCAACGCCGTCAAGAGCGTTGCGGATCAGACGCAGGGTCAGGTAAGCCTGAACGTCGGCGTGCTGGCTGATGGTTCCGCCGTAGCCTTCTGCGATGGCTGCGACAGCGTCAGCGTTGGCGTCGTAACCGAAGGTGGGAACGCCGTTGGCCTTGGACCAGATGTTGAACATGGCCATGCCCATGCCGTCGTTGTTGGAGATGACGATATCGATGTTATCGCCCATGGAAGAAGACCAGGTGGTCAGCGCGGTGCTGGCGGTGCCGGCATCCCAGGTAGCGCCGGCGGAGTTCTTCATTTCCTGAGAAGCAAGCTCACGGACAATGAAGGTCTTGCCGCCCACTTCGATGGAGCCGTCCTGAACCTGAGAAGCGTTGCCTTCCATGTTGGTGCCGACGGGATCGGAGACGATGCCGTTCTCACCCTCAACAGCGGTGCCCAGAGCAGAGCGGACGCCGCGGGTACGGGCGATGGAGTCGTTGTGGCCGATATCACCGATGGCCAAGACGTAGCCGATGATGCCGTCGCCGTTGCGGTCGATGGTGTCGGCGTGGGCCGCGATGTAATCAGCGACCATCTTGCCCTGCAGCTCAGCGCCCTGGTTGGCGTCGAAGCCGACGTAGTAAGTATTGTCGTTGAAGGTCAGGGCGTCCATATCCAGCGCGCCGGTGGTGGAGTTGGAAGGCTGACGGTTGAACCAGATCAGGGGCTTGTCCTTGTTGGCGACCGTGCCGGACTCGGAAGCGGTGGAAGTGGAGGTGGAAGCATCGGCGGCGTCCTCACCGGTGCCGGCGGTGGAGCCGGAAGCGGAGGAGGTATCGCCGGAGCAGGCTGCCAGGCTCAGCGCCATGGCAGCTGCCAGGGTCAATGCAAGTGCTTTTTTCATAGTCGTTCTCCTTTGATTTTCAATTGTGCGGGCCCACCAGTCCGGACCCGCCTGACACTATTAATGCTAAAGGAAAACGGCTGCAAAAACAAGGTGAAATTTCACCGAAAGAGGGGTAAAAAATTATCCAATCCAAACAATATGTAAAAACATATTCGATTGATATTGTACATAATGCTCAATTTTCTCGCTGTTCAAAGGCAAAAAGGGCCTTCTGACTGTCCATTGTAAACATATTGTTACGATCCACGATCTGGGTGGAAGTATCGACGGTACGGTCCAGCCCGGAGCCCTGACCGGAGAGCAGTTTGTAGGCGCTCTCCACCCCCAGATACCCCATGGCGTAGGGATTCTGGACAATGAGGGCATCCACGGACCCTTCCTGCAGGCCGTCCACCGTCACCACGTTGGAGTCGAATCCCACAAGGAAGATACGGTCTGCTGCATCCAGCATCTCCACGGCGTCGGCAGCGCCCACGCTGGTGGGCTCATTGAAAGCCAGAAGCACGTTGATCTCCGGGTGGTCCCGCAGCATGGCGGCGGTATCGTCACAGGCCTGGCGGGCCTCGGCCAGGGTGTTGATGACGGCAGTGACCTCTGCCCGGCCGCTGGCAGTGAAGGTGTCCACGGCGCCCCACTCCCGCTCCTGGCCGTTGGCACTGCTGATGTCATAATTGACGATGCCGACCTTCAGCTCGCCCTCCACCCGGTCGAGGGCGGCCTGGGCGGCCATCTGCCCGGCAGCATAGTTGTCGGTACCGATGTAGGTGCTGACGGCCTCCGAGTCGACGTTGCTGTCGATGGCCACAATTTTGACTCCCTTGCTGGAGGCAGCGTCGATGGCGGCAGCATTGTTTTCGTAATCGATGGCGGAAAACACCAGTGCCTCGGCTCCCTCCTGAACGGCCTGGGCCACCATCTGGTTCTGGGTCTCGTAGTCCTCCTCGGTTTCGGGGCCCAGGATGCTGAGCTTGACATTGTACTCGGTGGCGGCAGCCTCAGCACCGGCAAAGACCGAAAGCCAGAACTCGGTCTCGGTGGATTTCGCCACCAGCGCCACCGAGTGCTGGGTGGAGGTCACCGGCTCGGATGCGCAGCCGCACAGGCAGGTGAGGGCCAGCGCCGCGCAGACGGCGGCCAGTTTATTTTGTTTCATGGTCGCCCTCCCGTACCTTGGGCATGCGGATCTCCACACAGGTGCCGACGTCCGGCTCGCTGGAGATGTGCAGCCCGTAATTTTTGCCGAAATAGATCTTGAGCCGGTCGTTGACATTCTTGATGCCGATGCCGGTGCGGTCCTTGGGCCCGCGCTGCATGATGGCCTCGATCTGCTCGGCGCTCATGCCCACGCCGTTGTCCTGCACCCGGAAGACAATGTCGTCGCCGTCCTGCTTGACCTGCACGTCGATGTGGCCCTCCTCCACCATCAGGTCGAGGCCGTGGTTGATGGCGTTCTCGATGATGGGCTGGAGAGTGATCTTGTTGCAGAGATAATCGAGACAGGCGGGGTCCACGTCAAAGGCGTAGGTGAACTGGTTCTTGTAGCGGTATTTCTGGATCTGCAGGTAGCTTTCGGCGTGTTCGATCTCCTTGGCGATGGGGATGAGCTCGTGGCCCTTGCTGATGCTGATGCGGAAGAGCCTTGCCAGGGCATGGACCATCTTGACGGCGTCGGCATTGCGGCCCTGCTCGCACATCCAGGCGATGGAGTCGAGGGTGTTGTAGAGAAAATGGGGGTTGATCTGAGCCTGCAGCGCCTTGAGCTCGGTTTTGCGCAGATTGACCTCCTCCTCCCGGACGGTGGTCATCAGCTCCTGAATGCGCACCACCATGTGCCCGAAGGAGTCGGACAGTTCCTGGACTTCCCGGGTGCCGCCCACGGGACGGTAGGTGAAGTGGTCGGCATCGGTCTCAAAGCTCTCCATGGCGTCGGCCAGGCCGCGCAGCGGCCGGCCCAGCAGCTGGGAGAGAAGCCAGCTGGTCAGGAGCGCCGCCGCCAGCACCACAATGGCCAGCAGAAAGGACAGGCGAATCATCTCGGTGACATTGCGGTTGACCAGCTCGTCCACATAGCTCACGCCGACCACCCGCCAGTCGCTGCCCTCGATGCTGGTGACGCAGTAGATCACAGTGTCGTCGGCATAGGTGCCGTCGGCCAGGGCGGCCAGGGCGGCCGTGTCCTCCGACTTGATGCCGGAATAAATCAGCTGCTGCTGGGGGTGGTAGATGATGTTGCCGTCGGTGTCCATGAGAAAGCAGTAGCCGCGCTGACCGATGCCCACATTGTTGATGTAGCTGGAAATGCTGGCAAAGCTCAGATCCAGCGAGACCCAGGCAGCCTCGGTACCGTCGGCCAGGGGAGCGGTCAGGGTGACGACCCAGGGATAGTACTCCTCAAACAGTGTTTCTACGTGGGGCGCGGTCATAAAGGCACCGTCGGAGGTGCGGGCCCTGTCCAGGTCAAAGGACAGGTTGCGGAAAATGTGTTCCTTGGGTTCCCGCCCGGGGGACCAGCAATCCAGCAGAGTGCCGTCGGAGGTATAGCTGGTCACGGCGACGACATCGGGGCGGAACTTCAAAAAAGCGGACAGCAGTTCATCACGGCTGTCCGTACTTTCCAGCAGGGATTGTTTGACCAGCTGCATGGCCTGGTCCATATCCATCAGATAATTGCCCACCGTGTTGGATACCTGGGACACAGCCTGGGCGCTGCTGGTCTGGGCGCTCTGCACCATGGCGCTGCGGTAGCGGTCAAGGAACAGAAAGATGCAGCAGCAGAGAATGATGGCCACCACGCCCACGACCATGGAAACCAGAATGGTGGTGATGCGCAGACCGGTGTGGGGGCAGCGGTTCTTCAAGAGGCATCACCCGCCTTTTCTGCACCCAGGCGATGGCGCAGGGCGTTGGGCGACTCGCCGCAGTATTTCTTGAAGCAGTAACTGAAATAGTGCTGGTCGGTGTAGCCGCAGCGCTGGGCGACCTCCTGGATTTTGAGATTGGAGGAGGCCAGCAGCTCCTTTGCCGCCTCCATCCGCTTGCGGATCAGAATATTGATGAAAGTCTCACCTGCATACTTTTTGATGCAGGCGCTCAGATGGTTGGGGCTCACGTCCAGCATGCTGCTGAGGGAGACAAGGGACAGGTCGGCATCCATATAGTGCTGGCTCAGGGCATCCAGTGCCCGGCTGCACAGCAGATTGCCGCCCTTGGCCGCCGGGACCAGGTCGCTGATGAACTGGGCGCCGCCCTCGGAGGGATCGCCCTGGCGCAGGGCTTCCATGGCCTCCCGGTAGGCGCCGTGCAGGCTGGTCAGTGTCCGCACCGCCCGGCTGACGCCGATGCGGCAGCGCTTGCCCAGAACGCGGGCAGCCACCTGGGGAATCTCGTCGGCAAGAATGTGCAGGTACTCCTCAAAATCGGAGGGGTTGCCCAGCAGTACCGAGATGACCTTGCCCGCAGCGAAAAAGCTCACGCTGCGCAGGTACTTGGCGGCCAGTGTATCCACCGACGCCACAAAGGAGGGGGCGGTGCAGTTGGCGCCCTGCTCGTCCAGCAGGGTGGAGACCATGACGGTGTAGAAGGGCTTGTCGTCCTTGTCCCGCAGCAGACCGCACTGGCGGGCATAGGCCTCGGTCTGGGACTCGCCCTCCGGCTCGGCATAATCGTCCAGCACCAGGGGCATCAGCATGGAGGCGCGCAGGTCCTGCCCGCCGCTCTGGGGCGCAGCCTGGCGGAACATGGCGAACTTTTCGTCGATCTTCTGGCGGATGTTGCGCAGTTCGGTGGCAAGGCCCTCCATGGTCAGGGGCTTGAGCATGTAGCTGATGATGTTGTACTGGATGGCCTGCTTGGCATACTCAAAATCGTCGTAGCCGCTCAGAAAGGCAATGTTCATGGCGGGGCGGATCTCACGCACCTGCCGGGCCAGCTCGATGCCGGAGATAAAAGGCATACGGATGTCGGTGAGCAGCAGGTCGGGTTCCCGCTTTTCCACCAGCTGCAGGGCGTCCAGACCGTTGCTGGCGCTGCCCATCAGCCGGAACCCCAGTTCCTGCCAGGGGATCATGGAACAGACGGCTTCCCGCAGCTCGTCCTCGTCGTCGGCAACAATGACGGTATATAAGGTTTTGAAAGCCATTGCGTTTGTCGTCCTTTCTGTCATGGGCCGTTCCGGACAGGGACGGTCCGCCCCGGGCAGGCAGACATCGGCGCCCGCCGCAGCCGAAAAAAATGGGAAATTTCACACAAATTCATTGCCATAAGAGTAAAACATTTGCGCGCAATTGTCAATTTCAGCCTGCCTTTCGGAAACAGTTCCTATACCATTATAGTAGCGGCGGAAAAAACGGCGCGGACGGAGTGTCGCCGCAGGAAAAGACAAACTGCATCTTGTCTTGCGGCACGGAGTGCGGTACAATAAACAAAAGTCTGCCTGCCGTCATTTTACGGCACAGAATCATTTTTCGGCGGATTTTGTCAAACATGGAAATCATGCGGAACCGCTTGCGGGAGCGGCAGAAAGCCTCCCGCTGCGGCGGAAACGCCGTGCGGTCCGGCAACATTGAAACTGACTTTTTGGAGATGAATGTATGGGTAAATACTTCGGCACCGACGGCTTCCGCGGCGAAGCCAACATCAACCTGACGGCAGACCATGCCTACAAGGTGGGCCGCTTCCTGGGCTGGTACTATAATGAAAAGCGTCGCCGGGATGCAGAGGCGGGCCGCGCCGTTCCGGAAGGTCCCGCCCGCATTGTCATCGGCAAGGATACCCGCCGCTCGAGCTATATGTTTGAGTATTCCTTGGTGGGCGGCCTGGTGGCTTCCGGTGCGGATGCCTACCTGCTCCACGTCACTACCACGCCCTCGGTGGCTTACGTGGCCCGGGTGGATGCCTTCGACTGCGGCATCATGATCTCGGCTTCCCACAACCCCTACTACGACAACGGCATCAAGCTCATCAACGGCCAGGGCGAGAAGATGGACGAGGAGACCATCTCTCTGGTGGAAGCCTACCTGGACGGCAATCTCAACGCCTTCGGCCAGCACTGGGAGGAATTGCCCTTCGCCACCCGGGACAAGATCGGCTGCACCGTGGATTATATCTCCGGCCGCAACCGCTACATCGGCTACCTCATCAGCCTGGGCATGTATTCCTTCCGCGGCGTCAAGGTCGGCCTCGACTGCGCCAACGGCTCCAGCTGGAACATTGCCAAGGCGGTGTTCGATGCTTTGGGCACCACCACCTATGTGATCAACGCCGAGCCCAACGGCCTGAATATCAACCTCAATGCCGGCTCCACCCACATCGAGGGCCTGCAGAAGTTCGTGGTGGAGAAGGGCCTGGACATCGGCTTTGCCTACGACGGCGACGCCGACCGCTGCCTCTGCGTGGATGAAAAAGGGGAGGTCATCACCGGCGATCACATCCTCTATATCTACGGCCGTTACATGAAGGAGCGCGGCAAGCTCATCAACAACACCGTCGTCACCACCGTCATGTCCAACTTTGGTCTGTACAAGGCCCTGGATGAGCTGGACATCGGCTACGCCAAGACCAAGGTGGGCGACAAGTACGTCTACGAGTACATGCAGCAGAACGGCTGCCGCATCGGCGGTGAGCAGAGCGGCCATATCATCTTCTCCAAGTACGCCTCCACCGGCGACGGCATCCTGACCAGCCTCAAGCTGATGGAGGTCATGCTGGCCCGCAAGAAGCCCATGAGCGAGCTGGCGGCCCCCCTCAAGATCTATCCCCAGGTGCTGGAGAACGTCAAGGTCACCGACAAGACCGCGGCCCAGAACGACGCCGATGTGCAGGCAGCGGTCAAGGCTGTGGCCGAGGCCCTGGGGGATACCGGCCGCATTCTGGTGCGGGAGTCCGGCACCGAGCCCCTGATCCGCGTGATGGTGGAAGCTCCCGAGCAGGAGACCTGCCAGAAGTATGTGGACAGTGTGGTCAAGGTCATCCGGGACAAGGGCTACGCTGTGGAGTGAAAAGAATAAAAAAACTCCTTGACGGGAACATTTTTCTATGATATGATGTTAGAGCCGCTTGGCAAGGGCACGAGAAGTGTGTCTGTGTGCAGACGCCGCCTGACCCAGCGAGACTTATTGAAAGAGGTTTTACACATGTACGCAGTGATCGTTACCGGTGGCAAGCAGTACAGCGTCAAAGTCGGCGACAGCATCTACGTCGAGAAGCTGGGCGCTGAGGCTGAGTCTGAAGTCACCTTTGACCGTGTCCTGGCTGTTGGCGAGGAGGGCAGCGTCAAGGTCGGCGCTCCCGTTGTCGAGGGCGCAAGCGTTGTCGGCAAGGTTGTCAAGAATGGCAAGGGCAAGAAGCTGAACATTCTGACCTATCGTCCCAAGAAGGGCAGCATGGTCCGCAAGGGCCATCGTCAGCCCTACACCAAGGTGGAAATCACCGCGATCAACGGCTAAGGAGGTAACACACAATGGCACATAAAAAAGGCGTAGGCTCCACGAAAAACGGCCGTGACTCCGAGGCAAAGCGCCTGGGCGTCAAGCGCGGCGACGGCCAGTTCGTTCTGGCGGGCAACATCATCGTGCGTCAGCGCGGCACTCACATCCATCCGGGTGAGGGCGTCGGCATCGGCAGCGACGATACCCTGTTCGCTCTGGTTGACGGCCATGTTCATTTTGAGCGCATGGGCCGTGACCGCAAGCGTTGCACTGTCAAACAGTAAAAACCAGCTTGGGCGGGCCGCCAAGGCCCGCCCAAATTTTTTTGGACAGAATAAACCGTGACAGGCGCTGCCGCCCGTACAGGGCAGCGGCCTGTCTGATCGGATCGATTCGTAACAGCGCGGGAACTTCGGTTCCCGCCCAGGCAAGAAAGAGGTAATACCCGATGCCCGGTAACTTTATTGATGTAGCGACCATCTGGGTCCACGGCGGCAAGGGCGGCGACGGCTGCGTCAGCTTCCACCGTGAAAAATTCGTTGCAGCGGGCGGCCCCGACGGCGGCGACGGCGGCCGCGGCGGCAGCATCGTCTTTGTGGCGGACGACAACCTGTCCACCCTGATGGACTTCCGCTACAAGCGCAAGTACACCGCACCCGACGGCGAGAACGGCCGCGGCGCCCGCCAGAAGGGCCGTGACGCCGAGGACCTGGTCATCCGCGTGCCCCG
>JFBN01561466.1_pt1 | contig 18321 bp, 27 predicted proteins | sample 768741 | NCBI WGS metagenome assembly JFBN01 (sample SAMN01983846, study PRJNA193217) | chicken gut metagenome | biome: terrestrial biome; isolation source: ceca of Broiler chicken | host: Gallus gallus | place: United Kingdom: England | collected 2010-09-07
TTTGAAGTTGGGGAAACTATTGCATTGTATGAGGGCTATTGGAAAAGAGTAGCACCCCTTAGTAAGATTAACTACTCTTTAGAAAATGAAAAGCTCTATCGCAAAAGAACAAACAAAGAATATAAACAATTATTTTAGGTGGTCTTAAAATGAAAATAGAGCTTAATAAAGAAATACTGGAGTATGTTGAACAAAATACAGAGGCTGAAGGTATTTTAACATCTTGTAGAGAGATATTAATTCCGTATATTTTAAAGAACCATGAAGAGTCTTTATACGAATATATAGAACTAAGCGATATAGAGTTTATTAATATAATTAGAACGACTGAAATAAAGGTGCTTAATACTGATAAGTCTATTAAAATTAAGAAAGCTACTTTTAAAAATATTGAAAAAGAACTTATACAACCACTTTTTAATAGCTTAAAAGACTTAAATCTTGAATATACACTTAAAATTGAATGTGATTCATATGTAGCTAATGGAACTGAAAGTAACTTTTCAGGTTGTTGGAAAGAATTTAGAATTACAAATTATGACTATCAAGCAAGGCTTATTTGTCCTAGCTTAGATGAGTATTAAAAGGGCATATAATGAATAAGTATGAAGCAGAAAATTATCTATTAGATAAATACGAACCGCTTATCTATAAATATTCGGACTTATATGCAAAAGAGCTTAAAAATAGAAATGTTGGAAGAATTAATATTGCTATAGCTGCATTAAAAGCCTTTAAAAATAGAAAGAGCATTTTTGCTTTTGATTTTGTTTTTAATTGGCTTGGATTCTTTGTAATTATATTGATATTCAATCTTATTAGAAGCCCTTATGATGCGTTTAAATTTGCAAATGAATCGGAAAGTTTGGCGGAGGGTTTTAAAGACTATTATTTTATCTTGAAACACTACAAAGAGCTAAGGGCTTTTTATAATCAATTTGTGAGCTTTAAAAAGGAATTTGACAAAGAGAAAGAGGATTAGGAGGAAATATGTTGTTATGTAACTTTGTTAATAGTCATCAGTGGAGAGATACTAATTATATAGATGTCATTAATTTAGATGAGATAAAAGCCATTAGTGTTCGAGGTGGTGAAATGTATGTTACTAATACTTATGATATTCAAGTATTCTTTGATGTAGGTTCTCATCAAACACATTGCGTTAGTGTTAGTATTAAAAGAGGGATAATTAAACCAAGCAGTGTGCTTGAAGATAAGTTTATATCTATGGTAACTACTGAATTATTTAATGAAATAGGCAATAAGGCTAGATACATAAGTATTTCATCTATTGTGCATAACGCTTTAAGTTCAGTTTATAAATTAATGCCTCCAGAGAAAGTATTCTATAAATATAAATATGCGGAGTAATCTATGACTCTTGAAATATCCTATCACAAAAAGTGTGATTATGATTATATCGAACTTCACGATGTTAAATCTATATATCCGCTTGATGATAGATACAAAGAGCGAAAAAGGGAATATGTGGTTATTCCCAAAAAAGAATATAAGGACTTAAAAGATAAGGCGGAAGCTTTAGAGAAGCTTTTAAGTCAAAGAAGCTTATTTGAAAAATAAAGAGAGGGATTTAGATAATGAGTAATGCTATTGAATTAAGAGAAGAGGACTTAAGAAGCGTCCTTTTTAACTTTGAAGAGGCTTTGGAAAAAATAAGCCTATTAAAAGAGGAGTTACCAAAAATAGAATCAAAGCTAAAAGAGATTTTGGAAGATTCTAAGGAAATGGTTACGCTTGAAGAATTTAGAAAAAAGTATTTTGAAGACGATTCTGAAGACAATAATGTGAAATGCTTTGCGTGTAGCTTGAATGATTTTGTTTGTGAGACTTTAGATGTGTTTTTGATTAAAAGATGTTTATTAAAATAGGAGTTAAGGCGTGAGGGATTATATTTTTGAAACATATTTAAAAAGGTTAGAAACTAGAGTAAAAGACTTGAGAGAATATTATAGTAAGCTTGATAAGGTGGATTCTAGTGATGATATAAAAAGGGCTTTTAGCGATGTTAATGTTGAATTAAGCTATGCTTTAACTAGCTTAATATCATCGCTTGATATAGTGCAAGATGCTTTTAATCTAGATTCAAAAGGATTTCAATTAAAAAATTCTAAGCGTTTAATTGAAACTTTATTTGGGATAGCGGATAGAAGCATAAGACTTGGGAATCTTGTTAGTGATTTCAAGCTGGGATTAGAAAAAGGTTTAAAAATTACAGAAGAGCAGTATCTATCTATTGAAAAGCTAAAAGCTGATTATGAAAAGCTTTTTAAAAAGGTGGATAGCGATTTAAACATTATGAAAGAAATTCTAAATAAGGAGTGAAAATGAAAACAGAATTTAAGGTTTTTGAAAGTGATTTAGGTTTTTATGAGCTAGAAGAGAGCATAAAAGAATATCAAGAAAAACATCATCTAGAAATTAAAAATGTGGTGTTGATAAGAAATAACGATGATGAGACTATTATCGGCGTTGTATTTAAAAAAGAGGAGTGAAGATGAAAATAAGTGAATTAATTAAACAATTAGAAGAAATTAAAGAGAAAGATGGAGATATTCCTGTAGCATTTAAAAAACCTATACTAGATCAGCATAAGATTAGATGGTTATTAGATAATGTATGGATTTCAGATTTATATTATAAAATTAAAGATACAGATGATGATATTTATAAAGTGTATGGAGTTGATGGAGAATCTAAAGTGTTATTTTTCTTTTAAGGGGAGAATATGAGGATAAGTGAATTTATAGAGAAGTTGCAAATGAATAGTAAAGACTATGTATTCGAAATGTATCTTGATAAACTAGAAGCTAGGGTAAAGGAAGTAAGAGAGCTTTATAACAATAGAGATAATCTAGGTTCTATTGATGAAGTGAAGAGAGCTTTTAATAATGTTCATAGTGGATTAAGTGATGCACTAGCAAGTGTATTAGAATCACTAGATACATTAAAGGAATCATTTAATGGTTAATGCTTTAGAACTATCTAGCTATATTCTCAAGAACTCAGTCAAAGGGTTAAGTAATCTAGAGCTACAAAAAATTCTGTATTTTACAGAATTAGCTTATATTAAAAAGTTTAATAAACATCTAATCATAGATGACTTTGAAGCTTGGCAATATGGACCTATTATAAGAAGTGTCTATTATGAGTATAGAAATTATGGTGCTAATTCAATAGATAAACCTGAAGATGAGAGTTTATCTAGACAACTAACTAAAGAAGAGTTAGAAGTAATTGATAGCACTATAATAGAATGTAATAGTAAATCTTACTGGGAACTTGTTGAAAAGAGTAATAGTTTTAAAGGTGGTAAAAAAGAAGTGATAAACAAAGATCTAATAAGGAAAGAAGCAAAGGGAGAATAACTCCCTTTACTATTTCTTCTTAGGTTTCTTGCAAGCCATATTTACCTCCTGCATAAGATTCTAAAAAATCATTTAATTCACACTCTTCATATAAATCATCTAAAATATCACTAAGTTCTTAACGATTATGATTTTTGTGCGGATTTAAAAATACAAAACATTAATAACTTTAGCCTATATGCTGACAATGAGATATGGGACAAAGTAGAATGTAAATCTTTTTTAGGAATGTATTAAGGAGGTTAAAATGAATAATGAAGTTAAAGAGATTTTGGAGCAAAGAGGCGAGAGCTATGGGGATTTTAGGAAAGTTTCTAAAAGTGCAATGGAGATTATAAGCACTTTAAGTCAAGGGGAGATGTGGCATTATTTAGATAATTCCGCTAAAACCTCTTTGTTAATGGTAGCTATGAAACTAGCTAGAATTGTTAATGGTGGCTTACAAAAAGATAGCTTGTTAGATATACAAGGGTATATTGAATTGATACTAAAGAATAGTATAGATATTAAGGGGGTTTAAATGACAGAAAAAGAAATATCAAAAATGATTTTTGATAAGTATAATAAACTTTGGTTAAGTAAGAAAGAGACTTGCAGTTTGCTAGGTATCGGCTTAACTACTATTTATCGCATAATGAAAAACAATAAAATCAAGTATTCAAAAGTGGGTAATAATGTAAAGTTTGGCATTGATGATTTAGCAAATTTTATCGTATCCCAAAAGGATACATAAAGGGATACATAAAAAAATTTATGTATCCAAAACATCGTATTTTACGAAGTTAAATATTACAATATTAATCCCTTCCTCTCTGCCAGAACCACTTTTCTATCCTTTTATTTTTGTTTCCATTCATTCCACAAACTGCGTAAAATACGATGTTTAATCTATCCTAGTTATTCCTAGTGATTTCTATTGATTTGCCTTTATGTTATATCAAAAGTATATATGATAGTATACATAAAAATAGATCAAGGGGGATTCACAAAAGCTCTATCATTCCTCTTTTTAATGCGACTTTATTTTGTTTTGCCAAATCTTTTAGCACTCTTGAAACTGCCTCTCTAGCACTCCCAAGTGCATTTGCAATCTCTTCGTGCGTAATATAAAGAATCTTTTTGTTGCCTTGATTGCTCAAAGCTATTTCTTGAAGAAACTTCAAGATTCTATCTGCCAAAGGCTCAAAAGCCAAAGAAGTCAGAGAATCAACCACCTTGCTTAATCTTTGTGAAACCAAATCCAAATGAAACTGCTTTGCTTTTGGATACTTTGTGCTTAATTGATTGAAAATTTTGCTTGGCAAAATAAAAACATTTGAAGTTTCTACAAATTCCAAATTCACTTCAAAACTAATATTTTTTAGCATACAAGAAGCCGAAAGAATGCAATAATCTCCCCCATGCAACACAAAAAGATTAATCTCTTTTAGACAAGGCGAGATAATATAAGCCCTAAGCGTTCCATATTCAATCAAAACCAATCCCCTGCACTCATCTTGTGTGCTAAAGATTTTTTGCCCTTTTGCAAAATTTTTGGTATATATGCTTTGTGAATAAAACTCAATATCCTCTTTAGAAACTCTCCACTGTTCCATTAATTCTATTATTTTTTGATACAATTTTGCCCTTTCTATCAAACCTTAAAATATATAATTTTACTAAATTCCCCTTACAACTTGCATAAAAATAACAAACTCCAAAAAGAAATTAAGCCAAAAATCAAAAAAGTAATACTATGATAAAACATTACAAACTAAAGGAATTTATTATGAAAACACTAATACTTTTTGCCCACACATTTTGGGAAAACTCCAAAGTCAATAAGGCGTTACTAGAATCGCTTAAAGATTCTAATCACATCAAAATCCACAATCTTACCACCACTTATCCTGATGGCAAGATTGACGCAGAAGCCGAAAAGGCACTACTCAAAGAGGCAGATACGATTATCTTTCAATTTCCGCTTTTTTGGTTTAGCACTCCAAGCCTTTTAAAGGAATGGCAAGATAGAGTGATGACGGGGATTTTGTATGGGAATGAACCCAAGCTGCTAAATGGCAAAAAATTTGGCATTATCACCACACTAGGCGGAGCAGAATCTAGCTATGATGGACACCATGGTGCAACAATCAAAGAGATTCTACTCCCAATTTACCATAGCTTCAAATATTTAGGATTACAAGAAAAAGAACCTTTTTGTATCTTTAGTGCCAATGCTGCTAACTTGCCATTGCAAGAATACAAGAAATACCTTGATTCATAAATTTAATCCCCTTTTTTAAGGGGACAAGTCCAAACTTATCGCTTTTTTTGATTTTCCTCTTGACTTAGACTAACTCTCATCTTTTATAATTGTATTTGTGATTTAACATTTCACAAAATTGCTATTTTCAAATTTGCACCCAAGCAATTTGCGCTAAATTGATTTACTGCAAAATAAGAGACTTCAAGCCTCAAACACGACTACAAAGGCAATTTAGAAATTTAAATCCCAAAATTACTTTAGGAGACACCATTGAAAAAAACACTCATTTTAACTTTATTTTTAGGAGGTATGCTTATGGCAGCAGATACGCAAACAATCACAAGAAATGGCGAATTAGGAAGCTTCAAGGGAGTTTCTAAAATCTTTAGTGGCGAAGTCAAAGTTTCTATGCTGTTTAATCAACATCTTGGAGAGAATTTGGTGGTGGTTTAGTAGAATTTAGCAAAAACGCTAGGAGTGCGTGGCATACACACCCAGCAGGACAAACTCTCATTGTTACAGATGGCGAGATTCTTACCAAAATCCCGGGGCAAGCAGCAAGCATTGCAAAAAAAGGTGATGTGATTTCTTGTCCGCCAAATGTTAGGTATTTTCACGGTGCAACTGATACTAGCAATGGAAGCCACATAGCCCTCACACAAGAGAAAAATGGACAAAATGTGAATTGGGAAGAGTTAGTAAGTGATGAAGAATATGCTAAAGCACTCAAAGAAGCAAAAAAATAACACAAAAAGGAATCCAAAATGAATACAATCCAAAATATACAAAGAAGAGAAGTACTAAAAACAAGTGCAAAAGTGCTAGGTGGGGCATTAGCCCTTAATATGCTGGGGGGGGGGATGAAAAGGATTTCCCCTCAAAATAGTTACAAACTAAGTAGAATTAATCCATTTGTCTTCTTAAGAATGCAGGGACATCCAAATATTCTTCATTAGTAAAATCATCACCACTTATCTTTTTCTTTGCGCTAAGTAAAGTATTTTGCTGATTAATTCTTTGACTCATATCTTTTGGATTAACCAACTTCAAAGTCGAATTATCATTAGATTCTGTAGAGTGAGTTTGAGAAATTTCCTTTTCAAAACCTGTCGCAACAATAGTAATTCTTACTTTATCTCTTTCCAAAGTCGCATCTGTAGTAGTCCCAAAAATCACTTCCGCATCCGAATCAGTGCTATCATAAACAACATCCATTGCATTAGAAATTTCTGCCATTGGATAATCTGGATTAAGATAAAAATGCACCAACACACCTTTTGCCCCACTAATAGACATATTATCAAACAAAGGCGATTCAATAGCAATCTTGATAGCTTCTTTGGCAGCATCTGTCCCTGCGGCTTCTCCAATCCCCATTAATGCTAGTCCTTTGTAGCTCATCACGGTTTGCACATCCGCAAAATCCACATTAATATCCCCTGCACTATGAGAAAGAATCACTCCACTCATACCATTTACTGCACGCACCAAAACATCATCAACAATTCTAAAGCTATCTTTTAATCCTAAATTTTTATCGATGATAGACAACAATTTATCATTTGGAATAACAACAATCGAATCACTCTCCGCTTTGAGCTTTCTATAACCTTCTTCTGCTAATTCTGTTCTTTTTCTACCTTCCCATCTAAAAGGTTTTGTTACAATACAAACTGTAAGCGCTCCTACTTCTTTAGCGGCTTTTGCAACTACTGGAGCTGCACCTGTGCCTGTACCTCCACCAAGTCCAGCTGAAATAAAAACAATATCCGTCCCCTCTAAAAACTTTTTCAAATCCTCATAGCTCTCTAATGCCGCATCCTCCCCTACTTGAGGCTTCATACCTGCACCCAAACCTTTGGTAAGCTTTTCGCCAAGCTGTATTCTAACCGGTGCTAAAGATGTGCTAATAGCCTGTGCATCTGTATTTGCCACTGCAAGTTCAATCCCTTCATAAGTCCCAGTACTAATAAGATGACCAATCATATTACTTCCGCCACCACCAACACCAATTACTTTGATATTTGCACCAAAATTTTGTTTCACTTCCTGAATATCAAACATCTTTCTCTGCTCCTTTTTAAATTAAAACATTTGGGTTAATTTCTGCCAAATTTGAACAAACACATTATTACTGCGTGGAGTAATTTTTTTAATCTCTGTAATACCGGATAAATCCTGTTTTATATCCGCTGCGCTCTTAGGAATACTATTGACTGGATTAATATTTGTAGCAGTCTTATCTTGAAGAGGATTCATTAGATGAATATTTCTATGGAATTGTGCAGTATCATCTTCTAATTTCTCATTACGATAACGAATTCGTTTTTCAGAATCAATTTCATAATTTGTATATTTCCCCGAAGCATACAAAATCAATCCAATTGCCGTAGAACATTCTGGACCCTTAAGATCGGTAAATAATCCATCAATTTCTACTGGTTTTGCAATACGAACTGGTGCAGAAAATAACGCTGAAGCAAGCTCCCTAAGCCCCTCTAATTGCACCATTCCACCAGTCAAAACAACACCACTGCCTAACTGCTCTTTGAGATTGCTTTTCTCTAAAGATTTTTCCAATATCATCAAAGTTTCTTCAACACGGGCATAAACGACATTATGCACAACTGATAAAGAAACTTGATGTTTAGAATTGTCATCGCCACCGATACTGGGTATTTCTATCAGATTTTCAGAATCTTCTTTGGTTTTCAACAAACCACCATATTGAATTTTAACTTGTTCAGCAATAGATTGCGGTGTATGGAGTGCCATAGCCAAATCATTTGTAATATGATTAGACCCAACACCCAAAAAGTCATTGTAACGCAAAGAATTACCCACATGAATCATAAGCTCACAAGTGCTTCCTCCCATATCTATACACGCTACACCTAGATTCTTTTCATCTTCACTTAAAACAGCAATAGAAGAGGCATAAGAAGCAAGCACGATATTTTGAATCTCTATTCCTGCGGATTTAATCGCCTTTTTAAGATTCCCTAAACTAGATTTTTGTGCAGTGATAATCCGCACAGAAACCTCCAAACGACTTCCTGTCATTCCCATTGGATCATCAATAAAATCTTGATCATCTAACTTAAAATTATATGGCAAAATATGTATTACTTCATATTCATTAGGAATGGTAGCATTGTATAAAGCTGTTTGAATCGCTCGATTAATCTCTTTAATCCCGATTTCATTATTTGGAATATTTACCACTCCAGAATTATCAGTGCTTTTTGTATATGCTCCAGAAATAGAAATAATCGCCTTATTATTGTTGGTTCCAGCAACCCTTCTTGCGTCATTAACTGCTTCTTTGATTGCCCTACTTGCCTGTTCAATATTAGTAATTGTCCCCTTTTTCAAACCTTGAGACTTATGAAAACCAGTCCCAATGATATGAGGAATCCCATCTTTACAATTTGCAATAACAGCACAAATTTTTGTTGAACCAATGTCGATTCCTAATATGGTTTGCTCCAATTCCTTTCCTTTATAGCTCGTTTCCATTCTTTTCCTTAGATTTTTCTAACAACTTTATAAGTTTTTGATAAATAATTTAAAAACTCTATTTCTACCAACCTTGATTTAATTTGAGTGCCATTTTGTGTTAAAAAATCTAAATTTTCTTTAATTATAGCAGAATTTTTTACTCTTTGGTCAAAGATTTGGTATAAAATTGCTTTATTTTCCAACAAAATATAACCTTTTTCTTCCTTTTTTGTTGTGAGTATGCGTATAAAATCACTTGCTTCTTCTTTTGTTAGTCCTGCTAATTCTACCTCACTTCCATATCCTATATAGCCAACATTCACGCCTTTAAATGTTCCAAGTTGCTTAGTGGCTTTTTCTTCTAATAATCTTATCTGTTCTGCATTCACATAATCTTCTTTTGCATTTGCCTTTGCTACCTCATAAGTTTGTGGCTGACTTGGAATAATCTTAACCACCTTAGCAGTAATATATCCCTCTTTGCCTTTATTATTTACTCTAATAGGTTTCAAAGTTTCTTGCTCTTTTGCTTGACTTAAAAGATTAATAAAATCCACTCCATATTCATCGCTTCCCTCATAAATAGTAGAATCTTTAGCCTCTTGATTCTCCCCTTTGCGTAGAGAAATATATTCTTTAAGTGCTTCCTTTTGTGCTTGTGAATCTCTAAATTTTTCAATTACTTTATCTTTGGCTTGTGCAAATGGGATAATTTGACCATTAGAATCTAAAAATTGATTTTTGAAATCCTTATAATACTGCTCCAAAGCATTTTCCTCTACTGCAATAGAATCCAAAGGTATAAAAATGCTAGAAATCTCATATCCTCTTTGTGTTTGATAAATATCTTTATTATTTTCCCAATATTTTTTAATTTCTTCTTCTTTTGGGGTAAAAACAATGTCTTTTTTATTGATAACTTCAATATGCACCAAATCTTCCATTGAATATGCAGCACTCAAAGCCTCAATTTCAAGAGGAGTAAGAGGTATATTCAAAAGTGCATCTAATTTTTGAAGAAGCAAACCTTCCTCAATGCCTTCTTCAAAATCTTTTGGCTTTAGTTGGTTGTCCTTTAAGGTTTGTTTATAGATTTGTTCATCAAATTGTCCCTTATTTTGAAAACCCTCAATAGAAGTGATTTCTTGAATAATCTCTTCTTTGCTTACACGCAATCCCAAATCATAGGCATAATTGAGCATTAATGCTTTCACAATCAAATTATTAATTGCTTGCTCTTCAATCCCCATTTTTTTAGCTTGCTCATCATCTAGTGTCCCTCCAACTAGCTGATTGTAAATATTATACAAGCGCGCATATTCGCGTTGCATTTTATCAATAGAAACTTTAATATCCCCGACAACTGCTACTGCATTGCTTGTAGAAGAAAAACTATAACTTCCCCAACCAACAAATCCTGCACCAATAAAAGCAATTGTGCTTATCCAAATTATAACCATTAGGTATTTTTTATGTTTTTGCATAAAGCCTATCATAAGAACCCCAAACTAAAAATTGTTTTAAAATATGATTTTAACGCATAAACCTTTAAAGAATTATGTAAAAAACAAATTTTATCCCTTAAACAAAGAAGAAAGGATATCCAAATCATTTTTTTCATTCTCTTGATGAATATGCTCACTATTTTGAAGATTTCCTGTGCCAATTTCCTTAAGCTCAATCTCATAACCTGTCAGCATAGAAGCCAATCGAACATTAATTCCATTCTTGCCAATGGCTTTTGGTTTTTGCTCATTAGAAATAGTCACAATTGCCCTTTTATCTTCTACCACAACGCTAACAATCAAGGCAGGCGAAAGTGCTCGAGCAATGTAAATTTCTGGCTGCGATGAATACTCGATACAATCAATGCTTTCATTTTTTAATTCTTTAGAAACAGCATTAATACGCACACCTTTTACACCCACAGTTGCTCCCACTGGATCAATTTTGGCAGAATCTGTTTTTAGTGCTACTTTTGCCCTCTCTCCGGGTATTCTTGCACAACTTACAATCTCGACTTCCCCATCTTTAATTTCTGGGACCTCCAACCTCAAAAGCTCCTCAAGCATTTTTGGTGTGGTTCGACTAAGCTCAATACTAATCCCATTTTGCTTATCAATCCCAACATACTTCAAAATCGCTCCCACTACTTGACCGATTCTAAATTCCTCGCCCTTAATGCGATTTTTCTTTGGCAAAATTGCTCTAACCTCATCAATTTCCACAAAAGTATTTCCAAGATCATCAATTCTCACTACGCTTCCGCTTACAATCTTTCCAACTTGTGCTTTATATTTATCAAATAATTGTGTCTCAATAAGGCGTTGAATCTTAAACTCTAGCTCCCTAAACAAAGCATTAACCGCACTACGATTCATATTTTCCAAACTCAATTCATAACGCAATTCATCACCTACTTTTATTTCGCTATCATGCTTCCTTGCTTCACAAAGCGGTATAAAATGCTCTTTATCTTCTTTTGCATTATCATCATCAGCACAAACACTAATGACTTGATACAAATGTAAAGTTTTATTTTTTTTATCAATTTCTGCATCATAAGAAATATTAGGATCTAAAGTCTGCTTTGCTACTTTAATCACAGATTCTTTAACAACCTCCGCCACACTTTCAATTGGAAGTCCTTTTTCATAAGAAATTCCCTCAATAATATCTAATATCTTCTCCAAAATTTATCCTTGAAAAAATCTTGTAATAAAATGATTTTCTTTCTTGTTGTGATTCTAACTTAAAAATCCTTTATATGGGCTTTATAGATAAATATTTTTATAAACTGCAAAAATGGAATCCTTTTTGCTTGAACAAAATTCTAAAACACTCAATCTAAACAATATTGAAGGAATTGTAAGTCAATGTTAGTCAATCAAAATATGGGAAATTTAAGCGGAATCTTCAATGAAGCCAATCGCTTATTGAGCGATTCAAATAATATCATTTCTATTACTAAATCACAAAAAATCCAACCCACACAACAAGAAAATGAAGAAGAAAATTACCAAAAAGAGCGTATTACCTATGGTATGATAAGCCTAGAGCTTATGAGTGATGAACAATATATGGCTTTTGAAAGAGTAACAGCTGGAATGTCCCCTAATGAAAAAATTTCGGTTGCACAAACTCTCACTAGAGCAGGAAATTTAAGTGCAAGCGTAGAGAGGGTAGAACAAAAAGAAAAAAGCCTGCAAGAAGAATCAAATAGTTCCAAAGATTCTGAAAAGTGGTTTTTGGGAATCACACCAAAGGGTTGGGGGGAAGTTGCTCAAGAATTTCAAGAAAACCTCAATAATCTTGATGGAATCTATACAAAAAACTACAACAAAAATCTAACCTCAAACTATAATGATATTATGCGTAAAAGCCAAGAAGCAAAAACCCAAAGAATTTTGAGAGAATTTTCCCACGCCATTCATTTAGGAAATACTCAAATTGATACCCTAACATAAAAAACAAATAATTGCATTTTAATGATAATTTAAAATAAAAAGAGTATAATTCCACTTCCTCTTTTGGTATGCCAAGGTAGCTCAGCTGGTTTAGAGCGCTGGTCTCATAAGCCGGAGGTCGGGGGTTCGAGTCCCCCCTTTGGTACCAAATGCGCTCATAGCTCAGCTGGATAGAGCAACGGCCTTCTAAGCCGTAGGTCAGAGGTTCGAATCCTCTTGGGCGTACCACTTTATTCAACTACATTTATCTTTATCCCAAACACAACTTGTAGCATTTTTATATTCTTTTTCACTCTATAAAAGTTTTTTTAGAATCTATTAGTATAATTTTGCCTTTATTTATTCTAAAATATCCAAAAGAGGTTCAATGCAAGTTTTCACCACAACTCAAGAATTACAAAATTTTATCTCCACTTACAAAAAAGAAAATCCAACTAAAACCATCGGATTAGTCCCAACTATGGGGGCATTACACAATGGGCATTTATCTCTTATCCAAGCAAGTCAAGAATCTTGTGATTGCACTATTGTCTCCATTTTTGTAAATCCTACACAATTTGGACCCAATGAAGATTTTGATAAATATCCACGCAAAAAAGAAGCCGATTTAAGTGTTTGCCAAAAAGCTATGGTAGATATAGTATTTATGCCAAAAATCCAAGAAATCTATCCATTTTCTTGCGAATTTCAAATCACTTTTAATGCACCAATGGCAATGGCAAATATTTTGGAAGGCAAAACGCGTCCAGGGCATTTTAATGGCGTTTTGCAAGTCGTGCATAAATTATTCAATCTCACTCAAGCCAATAAAGCATTCTTTGGCAAAAAAGATGCCCAACAACTACTCATCATTCAACAAATGGTAGAAGATTTGTTTTTGCCAATAGAAATTATACCCTGCCCGATTGTCCGCACTCAAGAGGGTTTAGCTCTTAGCTCACGCAATGCTTATTTAACCAAAGAGGGCAAAAAAGAAGCACTCAAAATTTCCCAATCTCTAAACACTGCAACAAAAATGATTATGCAAGGAGAAATAGAATCCGCAAAAATCAAACAAGCCGCTTTAGAAACCCTTAAAGGCTTAGAAGTAGAATACTTTGTAATTGTAGATAAACATTTGCAAGAGATTCCAAAAATCCAAAAAAATTCCACACTTATTTTGGTGGTAGCAAAAGTCGAGGGGGTTCGCTTATTAGATAATCTCTGGCTTTAGTTAGATTCTTTTAAGCAAAATGGGGATAGAATCATCTCTCCATTAAGTTTTCCGTGTGAAAAGCAACAAGTCTTCTTAAATTTCGCTAAATCTTGCTGCAACTTAAAAAATAGGTTCTTTATATGCAAGAAAAATCTTGTGTTTTTATGGGTGCGATTCCTACAGGTGCGTTATTTTTTATGCGTCTTGAAAACGCATTTTTATTGTCCAACAAGGGCGATATTATCGAAATAATTAGCCAATATGATAATCTAGAAAATGATTTGATTGCATGGTGTAGATTCAAAGGTGAAAATTTCCAAAAAAAATTTTCTCTTAAGAATAACAATAGCACATATTTTGCTTATGTAATGCAAAAGCAATCTCCAACAAAATTTACAAAATTCAACCCTAATTCTACACTCTCGCCAATCCATCAAGGACTAGCACCAAATGGCTCTTCAATAGAGCTAGCAAGTCCCAAATATCATTTTCCTTTGAATAACAAAAATGAAATTTGGGGGAATAATTTAGAGCAAATTTATGAAGAATCCAAAAAAATGCAATGGAATGCCACTACAGATATTCTTTGGAGCGAGATTCCTTCATTAGATTCTACTTTAGAATTTGCCACTGCACAAATTATGACTTATCTAACAGAAAATGAGTTTTCAGCACTCTATATTCCAAGTCGATTTTTGGCACAAATTTCCCCATTTTTCACACCCATTCCTTTGGTGCTTTCAAGTATTATCGGCGATGAGGGAAGACACATCGAATCTTTTGTCAAAAGAGCCAATGCAACAGGGCTAGGAGTGCAGTATTCTACCCTTACAACACAACAAAGTCTTTATAGTTTGTGGAATGAAAAGGATTATTTTAAATCTAGTTTTTTACTCCATGTAATGGGCGAAGGGACTTTTATTGATCTTTTAAGATTTTTGGAAAAATGTTTTGAAAATCTAGGGGATTTACAAACTGCAAAACTTCTCAACCTAGCAAGACGAGATGAAACAAGACATGTTGCCTATGGAATGAATCATATCAAAAGCACAATTTCACAAAATCCTTCAAAAATAGCCATTCTCAAAGATGCTGTTTTCAAAAGAAAAAATTACCTTGAATCACAAAGCGATGAATCCTCTTTGTTGCTTGAATCAATGGCAATTTTGGCTGGAGGAAGTGAGACAAAAATATCAAGCGGTTTTGAATCTGTTTTGGAATTAAAAAAGAAAATGGAAAAAAATCGCACAAAAAGGCTTATGGAATGCGGGATTGATGAAGATTTAGCAAGAGATTTAAGTCGCTCCCATACGCCTAATTTCATGTAATAAAATTTATGCTATAAAAGGAATAAAATGTTAGATTTAAATAATTTAGAACACTTAACACAAAAATTAGGTAAAGAATTTATCGCACCTTACGCACAAGAAATTGACCAAAAAGCAAGATTCCCAAAAGAAGCATATGAGGCATTAAAACAACAAGGTTTTATGGGCTTACTTATCCCCAAAGAATATGGCGGCTCTCAAGGTGGAAATCTTGCCCATATTCAAACCTGCTACTCTTTAGCAAGCTTTAATGCTTCAGTGGCACTTTGCTATATGATGCACAATGTTGCCACAGCTTGTATTGTCAAATACGCTAGCAAATGGCAAAAAGACCTTTATCTCCCAAAAATTGCAAAGGGAGAAATTAGTTTTGCCCTAGCTTATAGTGAAAGTGGCTCTGGGACACATTTTGTCAATCCAGATATTACCGAATCCAAAAAAGGCAACCAAAGAATTTTAAATGGTAGAAAAAGTTTCGTAACTTCCGCACAAGAAGCTGATTTCTATCTAACTTATACAAATTCTTGCGAACTTGCGGGTAAGAAAAATAATTGGATTGTGCCTAGCACACACCCTGCTTTAATTCATGAAGAAGGTGTTTGGGATGGATTTGGAATGCGTGGCAATGTTTCAAAACCCGTGCAATACAACCAAGTAGAATTAAATCCACAAGATTCTTTGTTGGGTAATGAGGGCGAAGGCGAAGAACAAATCAATTTAGTTGCAATGTATTTTGTTGCTGGACTTGGAGCGGTTTATAGTGGCGTTGGAAAGGCGGCTTATGAATGTGCTTTGGAACATTGCAAAAGCAGAAAATACTCTAATGGAAGTGATTTGGCAGATAATGAACTTGTAAGAGTGCATTTAGCAGAACTTTATACCAAAACACAAAGCCAAATTGCTTTAGTCAAAGATGCTGCAAATTCTTTTGATATAGGCTTAAGCGATGCACCTGCAAAAATCTTTGCTTGTCGAATCAATGCTACACATTTAGTAATGGAGATTTGCGAGCTTGCAATGCGACTTGGTGGAGGAAAAGCATATAGCAAACATTTACCACTAGAACAATATCTAAGAGACGCCCTTGCTAGTCAAGTTATGGCACCAAGCTTAGATATTCTAAAAATTTGGCTAGGAAATGCCATCACTAATAAAGGATAAAAAATGAAAAATATTTTAGTCGGTGCGGTTGCCTATGCACCACAAATCGTTCCAATTTGGGATACTATTAGAGATTATGCAAACGATTATTTCAAAGGAAAATTGCGTTTAGATTATGTGCTTTTTAGCAATTATGAACGACAAGTAGAGTGGCTGCTAAATGGGAAAATTGATATTGCTTGGAATACCAATGTTGCTTATGTGCGTTCTAAATTTGCCGCTAATAATCAAGTAGAAGCACTTTTAATGCGAGATACAGATATCGGATTTAAGAGCATCTTTGTGGGTAGAAAAGAAAACATTACAAATTTAGAATCCCTTAGGGGCAAAAGATTTGGGCTTGGCAGTTTGGATTCTGCACAAGCAGCCATTATGCCACTTTTCTATCTCCAAAAAGAAGGTTTTAACACACAAGAATTTTTAGCCAAAGATTTACAAACTTCACAAAATATCGGAGATTCTATTGCGATTATCCGCTACAATAGCGATGTTGGCAAACACGGCGATACAGGTAGAAGTGAATTTGATGTGCTAGATTCAATCAAAGCAGGCATTCTTGATGCGGGTGCGATTGGCTCAACCACTTGGGCTAGAATCTTACAAGAAGATTCTTATCCAGAAATTTCTAGCTTTTATGCAAGCCCTGATTATTGCCACTGCAACTTCACTGCCCTTAAAAATCTAAATGCAGATTCAAAAAACCTTTTTATTGAAATGATGCTCTCTCAAAATGCGCTCAAAAATGATCCTACCATTGCTCAAATGATGAAGCTTGAAGGCTTAAATCAATGGGTAATTTGTGATGAAAAAACACTCAAAGGCTATGATGAAATCTTTGAAGCTATGCAAAAACAAAACCTCTTAAACCCCTAAAATTCACAAATCTATCCTAGTATTAGATTTCTTGCATTTTGCAAGAAATCTAACTTTTAGATAGATTATTATATAATTTCTAGCATTTTATATAAGGAAATATCTATGAGCAACAAAAAACCCAAAGTTGCTATCCTCTTGGCTGGAAATGATGCTGTTGATTTTGCAATGGCTAATGTGATTATTGGGCTTAAACGATACAATGAAGATTTAATCACTAATATTTTTATCTACCATGATATTAAACAAGAGACAAGAGAAAAAATCTCTTCACTTTGGGAAGATAAAATCATTTGGATTCCTTATGCTTATGAAGATTTTTTAAAAGATATAGAAGAAAATATTGCCAAAATTCTCATTCCTCAAGGCTCTAGGTGGGGACATTTTATTTATGCCCTATTTCATATTTTTACCCATTTAAAAGACTATGATTATGCCCTATACCTTGATACAGATATTTTAATCTTAGATTCTATTGAAGATTTACTTGCAAAAGATATCGATGCTAGGGGTGTAAATGTGGGAGATTCTTTTGAAGTAGCTAGAGCATTAGAGATTTTAAACCACCCCATTACACAAGAAGACTTACCCAAACCCCAAAAACCCTTTATGAGCGTGGTTGATAATCCTATCTCATTGCAAAACCCCTTTAAACCTAATGCTGCATTTCTAAGCTTCAATGGTCGTATTTTAGAGAAATTTGGCAAAGATAACCCAACTCAAAAATGCTTTGAATGCCTAAAACTTATAGCCCAAAACCATCTACTCCCTACCCAAAGTGGAAGCAATGAAGCACCTTTTGGAATCTTAGCTCATATTTATAAACTTGAATTTGACTTCATCGAAACTTCGCACAAAGTCGCCATTCTTCCAAGACAACTTCAAGAAACACATAAAATCTTGCATGCCTATTCAGATAGCAAATTTTGGAATATTTCTTTGACTTTTGTTGCTTTTCAAGAATGGTTTGTCAATCACAAAATATGGGAAAAAATTAATGGCAAAAAGCCACTAACTTTCAAGCCTGACAATCTAGGCGGACTGACAAGCCCCCACAAACTTTATCACTTTTTGTGGAATCTTAACGCACTCTTACCACTTTATCATGAAATTTATAAACAATTTTTACAGGCTTGACATATTTTTGGCTATAATATATAATAAT
>JFBN01561483.1_pt1 | contig 18201 bp, 19 predicted proteins | sample 768741 | NCBI WGS metagenome assembly JFBN01 (sample SAMN01983846, study PRJNA193217) | chicken gut metagenome | biome: terrestrial biome; isolation source: ceca of Broiler chicken | host: Gallus gallus | place: United Kingdom: England | collected 2010-09-07
GCGGCCCAGCCGGGCCGCACGTGTCGTTTATCATTCACTTCCTTTTCAGGAAATAAAAAACAGATCTCTTACTTTATCCGAAAAAACATCACAACTAAAGAACTCGACCCTATGAAACGCCTGTTAAGTCTCGACATTCTGCGGGGACTCACCGTCGCCTGCATGATCATGGTGAACAACCCCGGAAGCTGGGGACACATGTATCCTCCGCTCAAACACTACATCTGGGACGGATGCTCGCCCACCGACCTGGTATTCCCGACCTTTCTGTTCATCGTCGGAGCCTCCATCTGGTTTGCCATGCGGCGCTTCGACCAGAAACTCTCCAAAAGCGCCGCGATAAAGATCATCAAACGAGGCATCCTGATCTTCCTGGTGGGCGAACTGCTCAAGATGTATCCTTTCTACAACCTCGAAACTTTCCAGATACGCGGTTTCGGCGTATTGCAGCGCATCGGTATCGCCTATACCCTGGGCGCGCTGATCGCCCTGTGGCTGCGCAGTTACAAAAAGATCGCGATCTGTGTCGTATCGCTGCTTGTCGGATACCACATCATCGTCTTTGCATTCGGGGATGCGACGATCGAAGGCTATCTCGGCCGGAAAATCGACCTGGCCGTCTTCGGTGAAGAGCGGCTGCCGATGCGGCTGGGATTCCACTTTGCGGCTGAAGGCCTCTTAAGCACCCTGGGGGCACTCTCGACTGTACTGATCGGTTACATGGCCGGAAAATTCATCGGGAGCCGCCACAGCGAAGACAAAAACCGCACCCTGCAGTCGTTCATCTACCTGGCCGCCATCGGCGGACTGATGATCACGGCCGGACTTATCTGGAACGGATTTTTCCCCATCAACAAACCGATGTGGTCCAGTTCGTACGTGCTCTATGCCGCCGGTATTGCCATGCAACTCTGGGCTCTGACTTCGTACCTCACCGACTATCTGGGCAAGACTTCGGGGCTGACGACCTTCTTCCGGGTATTCGGCACCAACGCCCTGTTCGCCTTTGCGCTTTCCTCCGTGATCGTACGCACGATCAAACTCCCTCCTTTTCTCTGGGAAGCCGGCGGGAAGACCACCTCGCTCTCGGGGCATTTTTACAGTTATTTCGCTTCCCTGACGGGCAACCCGGAACTTGCTTCGCTGCTCTGGTCGCTGGTCATGGTGGCCCTCTGCTGGGCGATCACCTACCCGCTGTACCGGAAAAAGATTTTTATCAAGCTATAAACTTCCATCCCCACGCAAGGGTGTAAGAAAGCCCCGCCGGGTACCCGGCGGGGCTTTCTTACACCCTTGCGTTTGCCCTCAACAAAAAAACAACACCTGGCCGGGATCTTCCAACCAGGTGTGTACAGGGTTTCTTTTTTACGTCTCACCGGCCCTGCGAAACTCACAACTCCCGCAGGACAGCCGCAAGATTATTTCTTTTCAAACCGCTTCTTGATGCGAATCTTGTGCCCATCGTAAGCCATTGCCGCAAAAGCCAAGGCCATCGCCGCGGCCGAGAGATAGCCCGACAACACCCCTTCGGTAATCCCCAGATAGAGCCCCCAGACGAACACCACTGCCTGCACCAGGGCCAAAAGGACGAAAAGGACGATTCTTTTGGTACTCATCGGCTCAACCCAGTGATTTCTTCATCCATATGTAGAAAATCAGCAGAACGACCATGAACACGAAAAAGGTCAGTTTGCGCCGTACGAATTTCGTGTCGTCGCGTTTTTTGACCAAAGCGACGATCAGGTCGATGAGCGTATAGATAACCGCCAGACCGATGGTACAGATCACGAAAAGCCCCCGGTTGGGGATCGAGCTTTCTTCCGCACCCGGCTGCGCAGTAAAATAACCGTAGATCATCCGTCCGCACATCAACAGCCCCAACAGGACCGCATAGGTGCGCGAACGCGCCAAAGAAAACTGACGGGCCTTGATCAATTCCACCATATCGTACACGAGGTAGATGGCGATCAATGCTACGAAAATAGTCGTTATATTGAGCAGCATAGTCGTAGATATTTTGGTTAAACGCTATTCAAATATAAGAATTATTTTTTTCCCCTTCGCTCATTCACAAATTATTTTATAAATTTGTCCTGTCTTCCGGTGGATGGAGGGCGTCTCTCTTTTCCTTTCAGTGTAAATCAACCTTTTTATCGTTTACTTTACTGGCAAGAGATACTCCAAAGCAATCCCTGATGGCTGTCTGCGCATGTGCAGATCGTGTGCAGATATTGTATTTACCGTTTGAAAAAGTATGTGGACCACAGAAGAAATTGAAAAAATGAAACTCCCGCAACTGCAAGAAGTTGCAGCCAAGATGGAGATCCCCCGCTATCGTTATCTGAAAAAAGGCGAATTGCAGCAGCACATCCTGCAAGCCCTCCGCGCACAGACCGAAGCCCCGGAAAATCCTCCGGCAGAACCGCAAACGCCCCAGGCGCCTCAGGACACCGCCGCGCAACCCGCACATCCGGAAAAGAAAGCAAACGGCCGGGTGCTTCGCCCTCGGCGCAACCGGATAGTCCGCGCGGAAGAAACCCCTCAGCCGGAATCCTCTACCCAGGAGCAAAAGCCTCCCATGAGCGAAGGTCAGATCAAAGCCCTGCGCGCGCAACAGGAAATGGCTCGCCGGAGGATGGAACAGCAAAAACAGCAACAACAACAAGCCGCAGCCGCCCAAACGGCTGCACCCGAACACCGGGGTAAAAACGGCCCGCACAATCATCCCAACACCTCCGCCAACAATCCCTCGGGGGAAAACCTCCCCAAACCGGACCACAAAACGGTGAATTACTTTTCACCCGATTACGAATTCGAGGGCCTGATCGAATGCGAAGGTGTGGTCGAAATCGGTGCGGAAGGATACGGTTTCCTCCGCTCTTCGGATTACAACTATCTCGCTTCGCCGGACGACATCTATATTTCCCAATCCCAGATCCGGCTCTTCGGGCTCAAAACGGGCGACACCCTGCGGGGCATCGTGCGCCCGCCCAAAGAAGGGGAAAAGTTTTTCCCGCTGGTAAAAGTGATCCGGATCAACGGCCGCGAGCCCTCGTTCGTACGCGACCGCATCGCCTTCGAACACCTCACCCCGCTCTTTGCCCAGGAAAAATTCCGCCTGGCAGGGAAAAACGCCACCACCTCCACGCGCATCATTGACCTGTTCGCCCCGATCGGGAAAGGACAGCGCGCCATGATCGTCGCCCAACCCAAAACCGGTAAGACCATCCTGCTCAAGGACATCGCCAATGCCATCGCCGCCAACCACCCGGAAGTATATCAGATCATGCTGCTGATCGACGAACGTCCCGAGGAGGTTACCGACATGCAGCGGGGGGTGAAGGCCGAAGTGATCGCTTCGACCTTCGACGAGCCCGCCGAGCGACACGTCCGGGTAGCCAACATCGTCCTGGAAAAGGCCAAACGCCTGGTGGAAAGCGGACACGACGTAGTGATCCTGCTGGACAGCATCACCCGTCTGGCACGGGCCTACAACACCGTTTCCCCGGCATCGGGAAAAGTCCTCACCGGAGGAATCGATGCCAATGCACTCCACAAACCCAAACGCTTCTTCGGCGCCGCGCGCAACATCGAAAACGGCGGATCGCTTACCATCATCGCTACGGCCTTGATCGATACGGGTTCCAAGATGGACGAAGTGATCTTCGAGGAGTTCAAAGGCACGGGCAACATGGAACTTCAACTGGACCGCAGACTGTCCAACCGCCGCATCTTCCCGGCCATCGACCTGATCGCTTCGGGTACGCGCCGCGACGACCTGCTACTCTCCAAGGACGTGCTCAACCGGATGTGGATCCTGCGGAAAATGCTGGCGGACATGAATCCTCTCGAGGCCATGGAATTCATAAAACAGCGTCTGGAAAACACGATCAACAACGAAGAATTCCTCATCTCGATGAACAGTTAGGGGTTTGTTAGAAAAAATTAAATGTTAAAGTCGTTTTTTTTTGTATTTAGTGGATATTTTATATTACTTTTGTCTTGCTAAGAGAAGTCCTATTTTAAAGAACAATAAAAACACGAATTCAAAAATGAAAACAAAACTTACTTTGCTAAAAAATGCCTTGCTCGTAGGGTGTGCTGTGTTCGCACTGACGTCATGCTCGGATGACGACAGTCTGGACTACACGACGTACGACTGCGCAGGCCTCTATGAGGGTTCGTTGACTATTCGTGAACATGGAACGGGCGCGAATAACAACTGGCTCAACGGTTCGACGCTGTCGTATTCCGCAGCACCTTTGGAGGTAACGGCCGTATCCGCTACGCAGTTGAAGTACGAGGCAGACTCTATTCCTGAAGTAACTTCTACGTGGGGTTATCAGATCGCTGTAACCGTTGACTACGTAAGCGACGGCGTAGATATGAAGTACTTCACCGCTTCGGGTGCTGAATACACCGTTGACAGCTTGAAAGCTGATGGTTCGCATACTTACACCAAGTACACCAACTGCGACGTTCTGGCTCATGCAAAACCGCTGGGTGTTCGTCTTGAGATCAGAGGTGGCGAAGGAAACTATCAGGGCGGCTTGGTTACGTATCGTTCCAACGACAAGCAACTCGGAGAATAAGATTCCACTTATCAGATATTCCAAGGCCCTTCTTCAAGGGCCTTTTTTCATGCCCTTCTCTCTCGCCCCCCGGAGTCGATCCAAATCTCTCGATAAAAAAGCCCTCTAAAAAATCCCTCCTTTCCGGCTCTATGGATAAAGCGCTCCCATTCCCTGGACCGACGCCGAACTTTTGCCGAAGTCCAAAAGACCCCTTGCAGAAACCGATCGGATCTTGTCTTTTCTGTTAAACTCAAGAGAAACTCGTTTTAAAACGGAGAAAAAGGTATCTTTGCAGCTGAAAAAAAGCAATCTTACACTCTCATGAAAAAGAATTTTTTGTATTCCCTGTTGATGGCCGTTGCCGTTCTGTTTACAGCGGCCTGCTCCAAGGAAGAGGACAAAACGCTCGAAGGAGTCCCCGGCACGTACGAAGGCCGCAACCTCTCCGTAGCAGTCAATAATGTACTGCTGGACGATGCCAACATGTCGGTAACCATCTCGGGCGACAATCGCGATGCCATGACACTCGTGGCTAAAAACATCATTCTCGGTCAGGCTTCCTACACGGTAAACGATGTCCAGTTCCGGGTGGATGAATACGACAACCGTATTTTTGCCGCCGATGCCAGCACCGACTGCAACCAGGTAACGATCTCCGGGAAGATTGCCAGCGGAAAGATGACTCTGAGCATCAGCCAGGAGGGCGTAACGGGCGTATATGATACCGAATCGGGCGACTTGACCCTCGCCTTGAACAATGCTCCTTTCTCGGGCAATGCCTCGGTAGAAATGCAAGGAGCCTCCTCGTCCGACATGCAGATGATCCTGAAGAACGTCGTATTGGGCGCTGACGAATTTACCCTCCCCTCGCTGACTATCTCCAAAAGCACTGCGGCTGCGGCTTCCCATTCGACCCGCGAAGGTGGTTCCCTCACTCCGTACAACATTTCCGGAAGTGCCAAAGACGCCTACCGGGAAGTTTCCGTATCCGGACAAATCGACGGGACAGGCATGAACCTGACCGTAACGGTAAAGAATCTGGGCGACCTCGCGGGCAGTCAGTGGAAAATAGCCGCAGATCCCCAGATGCAGGTACCTACGATCTTGCTCGAAATGGAAACCGCCCAAGAGTCCGTTCAGTTCGGAGACGGAACGATGGCGCCCGAGGAATTCGTAACCTCCATCCGGGGACTTGTCGGGATGATGGCCGCCCAATACTTCTCGGCTCTGCAATATCTCGAATTCCAGGCCGATGGCAACATCGCCCTGCTGGTACTCGACCCGGCCAATAACGGAGCACCGATCCAAATCCCCAACGAACTGATCCCCGAAGGAGCCATCCGCTGGTACATGACGGAAGGCCAGGTAATGTTCGTGGTGGATGCCGAAATGATCAACATGATCCCCGGAGGTTACGGCGAGATCATCACCAGCTTCTTCGAAGTAAAGAACGGCATGGTCTATGTGCCGCTGAACTTCAAAAAGACCACCACGGGCGTAGCCGTTTATCTGGACAAGGCGTTCCTGCTGCAGGCTCTCCCTGTGGTCAAACAATTGCTGGCCGGCATGGAGATCGATCCGTCGATCGGGGGGATCATCACCGCATTGCTGCCCCAAATAGAGACTATCGTCAACGAAAGTACGGTGTTCAACGTCGGATTCGAGTTGGAGAAAGTCGCCCAGTAAGCAAAATCGCTGTGCCAAGCGCCAAATAAAAAGCGTTCCGGATTTTTCCGGAACGCTTTTTATTTGGCGCTTGCTCTTTCTTTCCCCGACAAGGAGAGGCTTTTCCTGCAAGTTTTTCACAGGCTCTACGATTGCCGGTTTGATAAAAAACGTTTTTATCCAAAACCAAACAAGATCTCCCGAAAAATCAAAGTTGTAAAACAAAATAGTTAATAATCAAAAAACATTCGTTTTAATCAAAAAATTAATTATATAAAACATTATTTTTGTCTTGAATAAAAACCTACCTTTACAACAAGAAATAACGCAATTATCAAAAAACATGATTAACATAATAGTGGTGGACGACCACGAGGTAATCAGGCGAGGGCTCGAACTGATCTTTCAACAGACACCGGATATCACCCTGGCCGGATCGACGGACGATCTCGAAACAACGATCCAACTGCTGCACGAAAACCACCAGACCGACGTATTGTTGCTCGACTTGGAAATGCCCAAGGCCAACGGACTGACGGTTCTGCGAAAAGTAAAAGAGGAATTCCCGGGCATTCGGGTTCTGATCTATTCGATGCATCCTGACGAGATCTACGCCATCAACTGCCTCAAATCGGGCGCCATGGGTTACGTAAACAAATCCACCTCCATCGAAGTATTGCTGGGAGCCATCCGCAAAGTGGCAGGAGGCGACATCTACCTTTCGGAAAAACTGTCGGAACGCATGGCGTACCAAAAACGCTCCGGCCTTGCCGCAGCCCAGCGCCGGATGTACAAACGCCTGTCGGTACGCGAAGTGGAAGTACTCAAGCTCCTTACCAGCGGAAAACGCAACAAACAGGTAGCCGAGGAGTTGGGCATCAACGAAAAAACAGTGAGCACCTACAAAGCACGACTGCTCAAAAAACTGAACGTCAACAACATGGTGGAACTGATCAACCACGCCAAAAACGTCGAAATGCGCGAGAAGATGTTCCAATAACGGGTGTAACACCTTCCTCGAACTTCTCCATCGGCCGGGCAAAGCCCGGCCGATGTCGTTTGCCCCCCCCCAAAGCCCAAGAGCGGGAAAAACATCGGCAAGGAAAACAAAATTACACACGGTTTTCTTACCTTTGTGGCAAGAACCTACCACATCGCACCATGAAATACCGTCGAATCCTGCTCAAACTTAGCGGAGAAGCCCTGATGGGCGAACAAAATTACGGAATAGATCCTCAACGCCTCGCTCAATACGCCCAGGACATCCAGAGCGTCGCCCGGGAAGGCGTCGAGATAGGCTTGGTCATCGGCGGGGGCAACATCTTCCGGGGCATGCAAGGAGCGGCTCAAGGCATGGATCGAGTACAGGGCGACTACATGGGGATGCTGGCCACTGTCATCAACGGACTGGCCCTTCAAGGAGCGCTCGAAGAAAAAGGCCTCAAGACCCGTCTGCAAACGGCCATCGAAATGGAACGCATTGCCGAGCCGTTCATCAAACGCAAAGCAGTCCGCCATCTGGAGAAAAAATGCGTTGTGATCTTCTCTGCCGGCACGGGCAACCCGTTCTTTACCACCGATACGGCGGCCGTATTGCGCGCCGTCGAGATCCAGGCCGACGTCATCCTCAAAGGTACCCGCGTAAACGGTATCTACACCGCCGACCCGGAGAAAGACCCTTCGGCCACCAAATTCGACCACATCACCTACGACGAACTGTACGACAAAGGCCTCAAGATCATGGACAAGACGGCCTTTACCCTGTCGCAGGAAAACAAGATGCCCATCGTCGTATTCGACATGAACACCCCCGGCAACCTGTACAAGGTATGCTCGGGAGAGCCGATCGGCACCTTGGTTACCGACTGAACCCCGCTCACAAAGATATTTCCAAAACCGAATAACGAACCCCTCAGCGACATACACACGATGAACGAAGAACTCGACCTGATCGTAGAAGACGCTTCCGAGCGCATGGAAAATTCGATAGAACACTTTGAAAAAGCCTTGCTCAAACTGCGCGCCGGCAAATCCTCGCCCGTGATGCTGGAAGGCGTCATGGTAGAATACTACGGCACTCCCACAGCCTTGGACAAGGTGGCCAACATTGCCTGCCCCGACCCGCGCACCATCACGGTCAAACCTTGGGAACGCAACCTGCTTTCCGAGATCGACCGCGCCATTCTCAATGCCAACCTGGGCTTTACCCCGGCCAACAACGGCGAGATGATCATCATCAACATTCCCCCGATGACCGAAGACCGCCGTCGCGAACTGGTACGCATGGCCCGCACCGAACTGGAAACGGCCAAGGTGAACATCCGCAACATCCGCAAGGACGCCAACAACTCGGTGCGCCGGGTAGAGAACGTCAGCGAGGACTTGGCCAAGGAATACGAAGAAAACATCCAGGGCCTCACCGACAAGTTTATCGCCCGTTGCGAGGCGATCATGGCGCAAAAGGAAAAGGACATCATGACGGTGGCTTAACCGGCCTCCCGTCCCTTCCCACACAAACCCCCGGCTCGCTGCGCGAGCCGGTTTTTTTTGTAAAAGACATTGAGGAAAAATATTCTATGAGAATTTTCATTACTTTTGTGAGACAGGCAGGATTTTGCTTGCCGCCGACATACTGAAAAACAAAGAAGCGTTATGCGCATCTTGTCGTTTGGGAACGTAGGAAATTTTCAGACAGGATACAAGGATGGCATAGTGGTTCTCACGCGTTTGCGTGGGCTGTTGACCACATCTGTATCCCAGGTTTCCTACGACCTCCAAATGAAGACGTGGCATAACAGTTCCACGCTTTTTTTATACACCTGTTTTCCCGAGGGACTGGGGAAAACATTAAAAAACTTGAACGCTATGAAAAATTCCATCTTCCTCGTTCTTTTAAGTTGTTTTGGTTTTCTGTCTGCTAAAGCAGAAACCACGCTCAACCAGGATGAACAAAACACTACTTTATATCGTCCTACTGTTGAAGATCATTTCACATATAAACTTTTCCCAACGGAGAATATGTGGATATTCATCAAGCTAAACACGCGTAACGGCCAATTATGGCTCGTGCAGTTCAGCCTTGATGAAGATAATCGAGGCGAATTTTATTTAGGGCTGCCTATCATTAATGATGCCGACGGAACAAACGGACGTTTCACGCTTTATCCGACACAAAATATGTACAATTTTATTTTATTGGATCAAATCAACGGTCAAACATGGCAAGTCCAATGGTCTATAGACATCGACAACCGATTTGTCATCCCCATTCCCTCTGAAAATTGATTACGCGATAAATAACCTCAAGTTCAACCCTTATGAAAAAAATCATCCTCATATCGCTTTTAGGCCTTTGCACGATCAACCTATCTGCACAAAACCCATCGACACATCTGACTTTTATGGGAATTCCTATCAATGGATCTCCTAATGAATTTATGCTTAAACTCACAAATAAAGGGATGTCTTATATTAAATCAACAGGAGATATAACTCTTCTTCAAGGGGATTTTGCAGGATTCAACGATTGCACGATTGGTATATACGCAAATAACAACATTGTAAACAGTATTGTTGTCTCGACCCCCAAGTACGATGAGTGGACCTCCCTCGAAACAGGATACAATTTTCTAAAGCTTGGACTTACAGAAAAATACGGAGACCCCATATCCTGTACTGAAGAATTCCAATCATACAGATATCCGAACAACACCCGCAAAATGAAACTTGCCAAAACAGGGAATTTAACTTACAATTCTCTCTTTGAAACAGATGAAGGGTATATCAATCTCTCTATTTTGAAAGATCATTGTCAAATCATCTATACCGACAAAGACAACTTCACAACTTCTGAAACAGCAAAATACAACGATTTATAACCAAAAAAGCCTGATGTCTTCACATCAGGCTTTTTCAGCAAATCCCGGAGGCTTTCACACCCCCCGAACGAACTCCTCCACGACCTCCGTATCGGGGTCGATCGGAGTGAAATGTTTTTCCTTTCCCAAGAATTTGCGCAAGCCCTCCGGCAAATCGAAATCCCGTCCCAGCGCCTCGTGGATCACGTTGGAAAACTTCGCCCAGTGCGCCGTCGAAAGCCAGAACCCCCGCACTTGGTAAGCCTTGGCCGCATTGTACCCCACCGCGCTGTGCGGATCGGACACATATCCATAACGCTCGTACAGCTCGCGGATCGCTGCCAGGATCGCCTCGTCGTCGCAGCGATACCCCTTCACCCCGGCGGTGAGCGCCGTAAAGTCGCCCCCGTAGAGATCGAGTATCCGCTCGTAATTACTCGGATTGCCCACGTCCATCGCATTGGCCAGGGTCATCACCGACGCACGGGGCTCAAACACCCCCGTCTCCAGGTATTTCGGGATAATGTCGTTGGCGTTGGAAGCTGCGACGAAACGCCCTACCGGCATCCCCATCCGGGCAGCCAGCATGCCGGCCGAAAGGTTGCCGTAGTTCCCGCTCGGCACTACGATGTCGGGGGCGTCCTCGCCCGTGGTCTTTTTCCACTGTGCCCACGCGTAAAAGTAATAGAACGACTGGGGCATCCAGCGGAGCAAGTTGATGGAATTGGCGGAAGTAACGGCCTTTTCCCGGCGAAAAGCCGCATCGGAAAAGATCTCCTTGACGATACGCTGGCAGTCGTCGAACGTACCGCGCACCTTCAGCGGATGGATATTGCCACCCAGGGTGGTCATCTGGCTTTCCTGCAGGTCGCTCACCTTCCCCTCGGGGTACAGCACCACGACCCGGATGCCCTCGATCCCGTAAAAACCGTTCGCCACGGCGCTGCCCGTATCGCCCGAAGTAGCCGTCAGAATGACCAGATCGTCGTCCTTTTCATTCAATTCGCCCAACGCACGGCCCATGAAACCTGCGCCGACGTCCTTGAAGGCAAAGGTAGGCCCGTGAAAGAGTTCCAGGGTGTACTTGTCGTCCCCGATGTAGCGAAGAGGCACCGGAAAACGGTAAGCACCCTCCACGATACGGCGTATCTGCTGCAAAGACAAGTCCTCGCCGAAGAAAAGCCCGGCGATGTACTCGGCCAGACCGGCAAAGGAGCCTTCCGAAAGTTCGAGCACCCGGTCCTTGTCGACGGCCGGGATCCGCTCCGGCATGAAAAGCCCCCCGTCGGGTGCCAGTCCCATAAAAGCCGCCTGCTTGAGCGTGTAACGAGCGGCATGATCTCGCGTACTGTAATATTTCATTTTCGTTCTTTTTCCTGTCCGTTATTTATCTCCTCCCTCCAATACCCGCGCGCCGACGGTCGGCACATGCGAAACATAGAGGTCGTTTTCGATGTTCAACCGATCAAAATGCACCTTCATGGCTTGTCCTACCCGCTGAGCCGTTTCGATCGAATCGCTCAAAGCGAATACCGAAGGCCCGGACCCCGAGATGTTGACCGCCAAGGCTCCTTCGGCCATGCAAGCGGCCTTGAGCGCATCGTAGCCCGGGATAAAACCTTTCCGGTACGGTTCCACCACCACATCGCGCATCGAACGGCCGATGAGTGCCATGTCGCCCATCATGATACCGGCAACCAATCCGCCGACATTTCCCCATTGGGTAACGGCCTCGCGCATCGGGATTTCCTTGCGCAACACCTCGCGGGCCGCCTTGGTCGAGACCATGATGTGGGGATGCACCACCGAGAAACAAAACGCCTCCGGCACGGGCAGGCTGACCACATCGAGGGGTTCGTACCCGCGGATGAACACGATGCCGCCCATTACCGATGGGGCGGAGTTGTCGGCATGGGCCGTGCCGCTGATCAGTTTTTCGCCCTGCATGGCAAACTCCACCAGGTCTTTCACGGCAAAGGGTCGGCCGAAAAGTTCGTTGAGGCCGAAGACGGCGGCCGCCGACGAAGCGGCGCTCGAACCGATACCGCTGCCCGGGAGGATCTTTTTCTCCACGACGATCTCCACCGCCGCTTTCTTTCCTACGGCGGCCAGGAATGCGCGAACGGCCGGAGTAATGACGTTCTTTTCGACGTCCGAAGGGAGGTCCACCCCGCTTTCGTTGTCGATCGACAAACTGTCGCCCGGACGGACGGACATGCGCAATACGTCGCCAACCCCATCCAGGGCCATTCCCATCACATCGAATCCGCAACCCAGATTGGCCGTCGAGGCCGGGGCGAATACTCTTATCGTTTTATTTTCCATTGTCGGATTTTCAGATTTTTGCTTTGACTACCAAAAAAAGGAAACATACTTTGCCGGAGTTCCGCTTTCTCTCATCTCCCGTCCCGGACCGATACGGGTTCCAACCCCTGCTCTCCCGCGGGGACCTAAAAGCATTAGGTATGACAAATTGGAAATATACTACGCTCTACCCCCGAGGGGTAATTGTGGTAATGGTAGTAGTGGTAGTCGTGAGGCCCGAAGTAATCACGGTGCAAGTGCTCAGGCCGAAGCCCTCGCCCGAAATGATGCCGCCGATGTTTGCCCACGTGTTTTTCATAACGGCTGCAAAGCTACGGCAAATTTTTATACATCCAAAACGATTTCGCTTTTTTTATGCAATTTACCCATACTTTAACACATCACAACAAAAAACACGACAACACAAACGCGAAATCGTTGCATTTTTCATTTCACACTCCTTCTTCCCAAGAAGGAAAAAGAAGAAAACTATTCGTCAAGCCCCTGCGCCTCTTCCAACAAAGCCTTCGCCCCCTCCGGCCGTCCTGCCAAACGGCAAAATTCGGCTACCCGCGACAAGGCTTCCTTCAGATCCGCCCCATGAGCATTGCCATCGAGGCGGAAGAGCTGCCGACGGTCGGACAACATCGCCCGGTAATGTTCTTCGGCACGGGGGAGATCTCCGATCTTTTTCTCGTAGAAAACAGCCAGGTTGTTGTGCAACACCGCCGAACGCAGCAAAGCCCTTTCGGATACCTCTTCGCCATACTCGGAGAGGGTTTTCTCATTCGTTTCCAAGGCCGCCCGGTAATGCTCCTCGGCGCGGGGAAACAGCCCTTGGCGGGAATACGAAAACGCCAGGTCGTTCTCCAGTTCGACCACGCGCGGGAGGAAATTTTCGTCGCACCGGGCGAATTCCCGGCCATACGCCAAGGCCTTTTCGAGCGCACGGACTTCCTGATCGTACCGACCGGTGTCGGCATAGACAAGAGCGAGATTGCCCAAGGCAGCGAGGATCTGCGGAGGGGTTTCATACTGGTCGTCGTAGAGTTGTTCGTACTGGCGGATCGAAGCCTGGTACAAGTCTTCGGCCTGCTGCATGTCCCCGCGGTCCGCACAGCTCAGAGCGCGGTGGAACAAATCGGAAGCCGACGCGCAGGTAGGTTTTTCCTGATTGGACATTTCCCGTTCGTGGTTTTATTTACGAAAACAAAAACAAGCAGAGCGACTCAAAGCTGTCCGTCCTGTGCCTGGCGGATCATATCCTCGCTGGCCGTGATGTAAACCTCCACCCGGCGATTGGCCGCGCGGCCTTCCGCCGTAGAATTGTCGGCAATGGGAGCGTCGTATGCCAGCCCTTCGGTCTTGATGCGGTCGCGGGAGATCCCCTGTCCCACCAGATTGTTGGCCACGGCCGTAGCGCGCTCCAAGGAAAGGCGCTCATTGACCGTACGCGAACCGGTATTGTCCGTATGGCCGTACACGGTGATGTCCGTCTGGGGATTGTTCCGCACGGAAGCGGCGAACTTGGCCAGGGAAGCGCGTGCCGAAGAACTCAATTCGGACTTTCCGGTGTCGAACAGGATGCCCGAATCGAACGTCACCCGAATCGCCTGGAGATTGTTCTTATCCGTTACCGTTTCCACCCGGGCCTCATCGCCCAACTGCGATTCGAGTTCCGCCGCCTGGCGGTCCATCTTCTTGCCGATGGCCGCCCCGGCTGCCGTACCGACAACCCCGCCGACCGCCGCTCCGATCACCGCACCCTTTCCTCCGCCGATGATCGCGCCCAGCCCGGCACCGGCTGCCACACCCGAACCAGCCCCGATGGCCGCACCTTTGCCCGTATTGCTCCAAGTCGAGCAGGAGGAACAGGCCAATACCGCAGCGGCCAGTACGACCGCCATCTTACCGCTTACCTTTTTCATCGTCTTCCGTATGTATTCGTTATTTTTTACCGGCGCAGCCGGACTCCCCGACCACCGCCCTTTTCAAGACAAAGAAACACTTTCCCCGGCACTTTTGCAAGGGGAAAATCAATTCTGCCCGCGAGACACCCAGCGCAGATTCAGCACTAGCGTCCGCCCGGCTTCCACCGGGATCCGATCCCCCAGCAGGCACATCTGCTCCGACTGCAAGGCTCCGACCGCAGCCCGCTCCAAACGATCCACCTCCCAACGTTCGATGCCCAAGACCGCAAAGTCGAACTCCGGAACGAACGACTGCTCCACCGAGGAGGTATTGCGACAAACGACCACCAACCGATCCGCCAACCGATAGGCCGACACGCGGATGAACGGGTTGGATACACGCACCGGAGAAGCCCCCTCGTCTTCGGGATAAAAACGCACGCCGTCACCCTCCAGACCGAGTTCCTCGCGCGCCTCCCACAACGCCTTGATCCACGAAAGGGAAAGACTGTCCGAGAACACTCCGTACGCCGCCTGCCCACAGGACAGCCCCGCCAACACGTCTCCGGACGACGAAGGCGCAAGGCCATACTGCGGCAAGCCCCCCAAACGAGCCAAACGCTCCTCCCCGGTGGTTTTCCCCAAGGTATCAGGCACCACCACCGCATCGATCCACGGAGCATGGCCCAGCAGCGAAGCGTCGAAGCCCTGCTCGTACCACAGCACGGTCAGCGGCTCTCCTGCTGCCGTGCGCCGCAATGAATACTCCGGCAAGCGAAGACGATTGACCGCCTCGTCGGACAACACGACCCCTTGGACGCTTCTGCCGCGCAGGACTTCATCGTAGAGGGTGTCCATCGCTGCGGAAAACGACTCCTGCGGAGCGAAATACCACGTCCGCCCGGCATTTTCCCGGGTAAATGCATAACCCAGCGAAGCCAGTGCCCGCGCCGGGAATCCGTCGGCAGGCAGTGCAAAGGGGCGCAGATAAGGGAAAAGGCCGACTCCCGCAGCCCACAAACTGTCCGCCCGGCGGCCGTTGCGACCTTCGAGCAGGCGAAGGGGCTGTGCGACAATGAGGCCGTCCGCCCGTCCTATTTCCTCTATCCGGGGAAGGGTATCGCCCTCCACCCACAACAGACGACGTCCATCGGCATTCCCTGACGTATAACCCATCGGCAGCATCTGCATGGAACACTGCAGGGAGATGCTCTCGCCCGCCTGCATGCGCAGCGGGCCGCTGCCCACGATGAGCCCCGGACGGGCTGTCTTGTACAAGGTAACCGTAGCCTCCGGCAAACGATAAAACACGTTGGATGTATCGGGATCGACCGTGACGAATACGCCGCCCTCCTTCCCGCCGATCCAGAGCCCTGAAAACCCTTCGGAAGGGTGCCGGCTGACCACCTGCCCGTCGGCTACGCAAACCGTATCGTAACAAGCCTGTCCCGCCTGCTCGGAAAATCCGGCTTCGAGGGTGATGTTGCGAAAATCGATCCCGGAGAGTGCCTGTACCCTCACATCGTAATGGATCTTCCCGTAAGCCGACAGGCTGGCCTGCAGCCGGACGTCCATGTCGTGCGTACGGACGCTTCCTTCCCAGAGTTGCACACCGCCTTCCCGGCGGAGAAAGCGCAGGTCGCGCACACCGATCTTCCGAGTGCCGTTTGGAGTGGAGAACACCAGCAGCATCGGCACATCCAACAGAGAAGTCTGCCCGGTGTAGAGTTGGATGGGGAGGGCCGTTTCGGGATTGATGGCCAGCATGTTGTTCCCGCTGCTCACCAGATACCCCTGCGACATGGTCACCGGAAAACGGGGATTGAGGGCCAGATTCGTCAGCGAATCCCGCCTGGACTTCTGCCCGATGCGCGAGAGGAAATCCGCCCGGCGGCTCCCCGCCGGATCCGGCACAGCATCCTCCACCCGCAGGGTAAACGGAACATCGCGCGCCGTCCCACCTCCCTCTATCCGCAGCGAAAGGTCGTAGTTGCCCGCCGGCGTATCGGCCGAGGTCTCGACGACGGCCCAGATGCTGCGAAGCTCCCGGGGCGCGATCGACTGTTCTTCGCCCCCCACCACCCGCAGGGAAATCCCCGCGCTGGAAGCCGATGTGTAGCGCACAACAAGGGGACACGGGACGCTACCCGTGCCGACCACACCCACCTGCACCAGGGCTTTCTCTCCCACCGATACCCGAACGGTGTCGCCCACGGGCTTCATTTCGGTCTTCCGGCCGAACATCCGGGAAAAGAATCCGCCGGAAGCCGGGGCGTCGTCCGAGGGAACAGCCCACAGGAGCGGGAGGCGGTTTTCCCCGTTCAAGGGATAACGTTCGGGGACGAAATACGCGCGAAAGGCATCACCCGCCGCACGCGAAAAGTAAGCGTTCGCTTCGGTGGTTGTCGCGCAGACGGCGTAAGGGTCGTCCGAGGGGAGATCGCGCCATTGTATCTGGAGGGTTTCCGCCTGCGGGAAACGGATAAAGTCGGGATAATTCTCCGGGCGGTGTTTCCGGGTCCAGACGGCCCGGGAGAAGGCCCGGTCGGAAAGGTCGTCGTACGGCGCCCCATAGAGGATGTAATTGCCGGCCGAGAGGGCTTCGAAGGCGATCACCAGCCGGTCGGGAGAAATTTCCCGGACATAGACATTGGCCACTCGCTGCCCGTCCGAGGCCCGATACACCGCCACATGCCGCAAGGCTTCCTCCGCTTTTTTCCCCGGAAAGTCCGAGGGCATGCGCCACACCACGTCGGCACGCACCGCCCCAGCAGGACGGGCGACGTACACATACGCCCGCACCGAAGCCGTGGGTTCCACCCAAGGGGCCGCGGGTTGTGCCCCGAGGGAGATCGAGGCGAAAAACATCAGGAACAACCCGGTGAAAAATCGGGTGCGGGATTTCTTTTCTTTCAACACACGTCTGTTTTTTTGTCTTCGAGCCCCGAGGGGCTCTCTCCGGCTGTTTTTTTGAATTCCAAAAGTACGGACTTTTCCCCGGAACGGGGCAAAAAAAGGCGCTTTTAAGACCCGGGGCGAAAAGTATCGCGAAAAACTTGCATATTCGACAAAGCAAACGTATCTTTGCCGTCCCGAAGAAAGGGGAAAATTTCATTGTTCAACAACCCATACAAACCGTTACAAATGTACGCAATCGTAGAAATAGCGGGGTTTCAGTACAAAGTACAAAAAGACCAGTATGTCTATGTCAATCGCTTGGCCGGCGAGGTGGACAGCGCGGTAACCTTCGACAAGGTGCTGCTGGTGGCCGATGACAAAGACGTAAAAATCGGCACCCCGACTGTATCAGGCGCAAAGGTAGAGGGCAAGATCCTCGAGCACCTGAGAGGAGAAAAAGTTCTGGTATTCAAGAAAAAACGCCGCAAAGGCTACCAAACCCTCAACGGACACCGTCAGTATCTGACCAAGGTCCTGATCAGCGACATCGTGGCTTGAGAAAAAGGGCCGGAAACCAAATTCGTCTAACCAAAAAAAACAGAGATAAGAGATGGCACACAAGAAAGGTGTCGGTAGTTCCAAGAACGGCCGTGATTCGGAAAGCAAACGCCTGGGCGTGAAGATCTTCTCCGGAGAGGCTGCCGTAGCCGGCAACATCATCGTACGCCAGAGAGGCACCAAACACTACGCAGGACAGAACGTCGGCATGGGACGCGACCACACCCTGTTCGCCAAAGCGGACGGAGTGGTTACCTTCCAGAAAAAGCAGGGCGACAAGTCTGTTGTCAGCGTAATCCCCGTAACGGAAGCCTAAGGGCGCCGTTATCGCTTTAAAATAGGCAAAAACCGGAACCGACCTGTCGGTTCCGGTTTTTTTGTGCCCCGGAGAAACCTTATGATCGGTGCGAAAGATCGGAAGAGCGTCGTGTAGGG
>JFBN01012148.1_pt1 | contig 18185 bp, 21 predicted proteins | sample 768741 | NCBI WGS metagenome assembly JFBN01 (sample SAMN01983846, study PRJNA193217) | chicken gut metagenome | biome: terrestrial biome; isolation source: ceca of Broiler chicken | host: Gallus gallus | place: United Kingdom: England | collected 2010-09-07
CAAGGACAGCAGCGCAGTGCAGTCCTTTCTGTATATATTATACTATGCGTATAGGTGAGGTGATAACATGCCGAAAAAAGCGTCCGGTCTTTGCGCGGTTTACGAAAAGACCGCGGATTACAAGCAGCTTCGCGAAGATCTGTTGGAGGATCTTCAATCCCGCGGGCTGGTGAGTCGGCCTTATGTGGATAAGGTCAACGAGTACATGAGTCTGTGGTGCCTGGAGAAAATGCTGGCCGAAGATATCGCGGAGCGCGGGGTGTATGTGGAGTACCAAAACGGTGCCAACCAGAGGGGAACCACAGACAACAAGAGCGTAGAGAAGATCGCTCGAATCTCTTCCCAGATGTTAAACATCTGGCGTGCCCTCGGATTCCAGGATCAGGCGCTTAATGCGAAACCATCCGGTGGTGATGACGATGCCCTGTAAGATCCCAAAAGAGGTCCTTGGGTATTTAGAGAGTGTGGAGCAGGATTGCCCGCGGGCCTGCCGGGAGCAGCATGCGTTGGCGGCTTATGTTCGGCGGGTGTTCGACCAGGAGGACGTTCATGTGGATCGTGAGCAGCTGGGGCGTTACCTCGGGTTGGTAAAGTATTTCCCCTATGATCGGCTCTTCCCCTGGGAGGAATTCTTGCTCACGCTTTGGGATTGCACCTACAAAGCGGATGGGACGCCGCGATGGAAAACGGTTCTCTGTATGGTGGGCCGTGGCGCAGGGAAGGACGGATTCATTGCGTTCGATTCCGCGTGTTCCATCTCTCCGTACAATCCGGTCGCTCACTACAATGTTGACATCTGTGCCAACAATGAGGAACAGGCCGTCACGCCGGTCAAGGATCTGGCAGAGGTTTTGGAGACGCCGAAGTGGGAAAGCAAGCTGCGAAAGCACTACTACCATACCAAGGAACTGATCCAAGGTCGAAAGAACAAAGGGGTTATGAAGGGGCGGACCAATAATCCGAAAGGCCGGGACGGTATGCGCTCCGGTAAGGTAGTGTTCAATGAGGTCCACGCCTTCGAGAACTACGACAATATCAAGGTGTTTATCACCGGCCAAGGGAAGGTGGCCCAGCCGCGCGTCGGAATCTTCACCTCCAACGGAGAAGTTTCGGATGGACCGCTGGACGATTATCTGGCCAGAGGACGAAGGATCCTGTTTGAAGGAGAGGAGGACAACGGGTTTCTTCCCTTCATCTGTTGCCTGGAGTCTAAGGATCAGGTTCACGATCCAGAAAACTGGTTCATGTCGAATCCGTCGCTGTACTACATGCCGCACCTCCAGCAAGAGATCGCTGATGAGTACCGGGATTGGAAAGACCACCCGGAACAGAACGGAGACTTCATTACCAAGCGAATGGGGATCCGTGCCGGCTTCAAAGAGATCGCGGTGACCGATTATGAGAAGGTCAAGGCCACAAACCAAACGGTCCCAGATCTTCAGGGATGGTCCTGCACCGTCGGGATAGACTATGCCGAGCTGTCCGACTGGGCGGCAGTGAATCTGCACTTTCGCAGGGGAGCGGAACGCTACGACATCAACCACGCCTGGATGTGCTTACAGTCCAGAATGCTGAGCCGTGTGAAGGCTCCGTGGAGGGAATGGGCTGAACGCGGGTTTGTTACGGCGGTAGACGATGTGTCCATTCATCCGGATTTGCTGGCCCAATACATCGCCAAGGCGGCGGAGAAATATAACTTGAAGATGCTTGCTATGGACCACTACAGGTGGACGTTGGTTTCGGAGAGTCTGCGGAAGATCGGCTTCGACGCAGCGGACAAGACCCGGGTCAAGATGATTCGTCCGTCTGACATCATGCAGGTGGAACCAGTCATTCAAGAGTGCTTTGACCGTGGCCTGTTCCACTGGGGGGACAACCCGTGCCTTCGGTGGGCGGTAAACAACACAAAGCGGGTGGCAAGCAGCCGAAAGCTTGGCGTGGATACAGGAAATTTCATTTACGCCAAAATTGAAGCAAGAAGTCGAAAGACAGACCCGTTTATGGCGTTAGTGGCCAGCATGGTTGTTGAGCCAGCGTTGGGGGACGGGATGCCGGTGGAAATGCCGCCTGTTGGAGCCATTCGATTGTGAGGTTTGCGTGTGCTGAAAGAATTCAATGGACAAACCTGGTTTTGCTGCCCTAGGTGCGGGAAAAAGATCCACCCGGTAACGCCGGGGGCCCGCGGGGTGTATGTCACTTGCAAGCAGAAACGAAAGGATGGGACCCATTGCAATTGGAGCGGTGAAATCCGCTGGGGAAAATAAAATCAGTTTCCAAGTTCGAGAGCCATTGAGCCAACTACCGAGAGATCGGTGGTTGGCTCTTTTCTTTTAAGTAAAACCGAAAGGAGGCGAACCGGTGGGAATCAATTTCTTTCGATGGCTTCGGGAGCGAAGCCAGTCTGACCCTGTTGAGGTAACCTGTCGCGAGCTGCTCGACGCTGCACAGGAGTACCAGGTGCGCGAGTTGTCCTTCTGGGTCTGCGTGAACATGGTTGCCAATGCGTTGGGGCGGTGCGAATTCCGCACCTTCCAAGCCAACGAAGAGGTAAAGGGGAGAGAGTACTACCTGTGGAACGTATCCCCGAACACGAACCAAAACTCCAGCGCGTTCCTGCACAAGTTGGTCGCCCGGTTGTACCAGAATAACGAGGCCCTGGTGGTAGACACGATGAAGCGAGGCGACCTTGATTCGCTTGTTGTGGCAGACACCTGGGAGCCGCCGACACTGTGGCCCTCCCGGCAAAACGAGTATAGCGGCGTAACGGTAGATGAGTACCAATTCCAGTATCCGTTTTACGAAAACGGCGTCATTCACTTGAAGCTGAACCAAACAAACATGAAGCCGATCCTGGATGGACTGTACCAGTCCTATTGGAGAATGGTGTCCGCGGCGATGAAGGCGTACACCTGGGGGAACGGCCAGCACTGGAAGGTTCATGTGAACCAAATCGCTCAGGGCGACAAAGGGTGGGCGGAGAAGTTTCAGGAGATGATCGCCGCCCAGGTTAAGCCGTTTTTGGAAAGCGACGGAGCCATCCTGCCAGAGTTCGACGGATACACCTACGAGAACGTCAGCGGGGCTTCTGGTGCCAGCAGGGACACAAGGGATATCAGAGCCATGATAGAGGACATCTTCGACTTTACCGCAAGGGGGTTCCTGATCCCGTCCGTGTTGGTCAACGGCTCTGTCGAGGGAACGGCGGATGCCAACACACGCTTCCTCACAAACTGCATCGACCCTCTTGCGGACCAACTCCAAGAGGAAATCAATCGGAAGCGGTACGGGTATGAGGGTTGGAGCCGAGGGAACTTCCTTCGGATTGACACCTCCAGCATCATTCACTTCGATATTTTCGCCAACGCGGCAAACGTGGAAAAGTTAGTCGGGTCCGGCGCATTCACCATCAATGACGTGCTGCGGGCGGCAAACCAGCCCCCGATTACAGAGCCGTGGGGCGATGAACACTTTATGACCCTGAACATCTCCACCATGGGACAAGCCACCCGAAACCTGAGCACGAGAGGGGAGTGATACAACGTGAGAAATTACTATGCAATCCAGCAAGCCGATAGAGCGGCAGATATCTACATTTTCGGCGACATCGTACCATTCGAGTTTTTTGATGGAGATGTATCCGCAAATGGGATCCGGAACGAAATTGAATCGCTCGAGGTTGACGAAATCCGCGTTCACATCGACAGCTACGGTGGATCCGTTTCGGAAGGTTGGGCGATTTACAACGCGCTTCGGCAGCACCAGGCTAAGGTTGTGACATATGGAGACGGATTCGTTGCCAGCGCGGCCCTCTATCCATTCCTGGCTGGCGATGAGAGAATCGCATCCAACCTGTCCGCCTACTACCTCCACCAGGTGATGATGAGTGCCGAGGGCTACGCCAAAGACCTGCGTGCTGCGGCGGATGAGGCGGATTTCATGACCGACGTTGGAATCAATGCATTCGTCGAGCGGGCCGGTATGGATGCCGATACTGTTCGTCAGCTGATGGAGGCGGAGACGTGGTTGACGCCTGCACAGGCGCTGGAGTACGGCCTTGCTACAGCCATTACCGCAGACCCGTCGGCTCCTGTAGTCCAGGCAGCCAAGCGAGACATTATCCAGCGAGTGTTTTCTGAGGCGCCCAAGCAGGAGAAGCCTAGAGAGGAGCCCCTGGAGGAACCAAGGGCAGAAGAGTCCGTTCCTATCAACCCTATCATGAAACTTTTCGATAACAGAAAGGAGAACCGACCCGAATGAGAAATAATGACGCTCTGACCCGGGATGAGATCCGGGCCCAAATTCAGCAGGCCATCAAGGATGGCAACACCGATGCGTTCTCGGTCGCCTTTGACGAGATGATTCAGAACATCGGAGACGATGTGCAGCAGAGAGCTGCTGCTCAGGTGGAGGAGATGAAGCAGGGGCTTGACACTTCTGTACTCACTGCCCGCGGCGTGCGACAGCTCACCAGCAAAGAGAAGGTCTTTTATCAGAAACTCATCGGCGCCATGAAGGAGAAGGATCCCCGCCAGGCTCTGAACAACCTGGATGTGGTGATGCCTGAGACCGTCATTGACGCTGTGTTCGACGAGCTCCAGACCTCCCACCCTCTGCTGTCCCATATCCAGTTCACCAACACCCGGGGCGCGATCCGGATGATGATGAACACCAATGGGTACCAGGAGGCCGCCTGGGGCCAGCTGTGCGACGAGATCGTCCGGGAACTGACCTCCGGCTTCAAGGAGGTTGACACCGGCCTGCTCAAATTGTCCGCGTTCATGCCCGTCTGCAAGGCCATGCTGGACCTTGGCCCCGAGTGGCTGGACAGTTTTGTACGGCAGGTCCTGTACGAGGCCTATGCCAACGGCCTGGAGGCCGGCATCGTGGCTGGCGACGGCAACGAGATGCCCATCGGCATGAATCGCCAGGTCGGCGACAACGTGACCGTGACCGGCGGCGTATACCCCGTAAAGGCTCCTGTGGCTGTGTCCGACTTGTCTCCCGCAACTGTGGGTAACCTGCTCTCCCTCATGGCGGTGGATCCTAATGGCAAGGCCAGAAATGTGCGTGACGTGATCCTGGTGGTCAATCCTGTGGACTATTTCCAGAAGATCATGCCCGCCACCACTATGATGACCCCCAACGGTACTTACGCCAACGACGTGATGCCTTATCCCATGACTGTAATCCAGTCTCCCGCTGTGGAGCAGGGACAGGCGATCATGGGCTTGGGGTACAAGTATTTTGCCGCTATTGGCTCCGCCCGGGACGGCCGGATTGAGTACTCCGACCACTACCGGTTCCTGGAGGATGAGCGTGTATACCTGATCAAGGGCTACGCAAACGGCTTCCCCATGGACAACAACGCTTTCTTCGTCCTGGACATTTCCGCCATTCAGCCTGCCGTGTGGAAGGTGCAGCAGGTAGACGCCCCTGATGCATCTGATGTTGCAACTCTGGCAGATCTCCGTATTGGCGGTCTGACCCTGTCTCCCGCATTTGCAGCCGGTACTACTACCTATACCGCGTCTACCACCAACGCTACCAACACGGTCATGGCAATCCCGGCAGACGCAAATGCGACCATCGAAATCACGAACCAGGGGCCCAGTGACGATGCAGCCGCTCCCGTCGTGAATGGCCGAGCAGTTACCTGGAAGGAAGGCGCAAACACCCTGATCGTGAAGGTAACCGCAGCGGATGGCACCACGACTAAATCCTACACTGTGACGGTGACTAAGTCGGGGGGTTAACACCCCCGGCTGATACCGGGCTCGTTGGCTCGGGGGAGATTGGAAGAGCACGGATTGGAACGACTTGAACCAGAGAGGATGATTTCAGATGGCATATACACCCACAACTTGGACCGATGGTGATCTTATCACCGCCGAGAAGATGAACAAACTCGAACAGGGTGTTCAGAATGAGCAGGTCGGCCCACAGGGACCCGCCGGGGCTGCTGGTGCAACTGGCCCTGCCGGTGTTTCCGCTGGATTTGGAACGCCTACCGCTACCGTAGACGCTAATACTGGCACTCCGTCTGTGACCGTGTCTGCATCCGGCCCTGACACTGCCAAAGTGTTTTCGTTCGCCTTCAAAAATTTGAAGGGTGCTAAGGGTGACAAGGGTGATACTGGGGCCCAGGGCCCTGCCGGCACCTCTTATACGCTTCCTGCTGCCACCACTAGCGCGCTGGGCGGCGTGAAGATGGCCGCTGCCGTTGCAGACGCAGCCGCAGCTCCTACTATGGAAGAGTTTAACGGCCTGCTGGCTTCCCTTCGTGCAGCTGGGATTCTGGCAAGCTCTTAAGGGGTGACAGTATGCAGCGAGAAAACATTCCTGAATCGTTGCTGGCCGATGTAAAGAACTACCTGAACATCACCTGGGACGATGAGGCAACGGACGCGAAAACGTCCGGCCTCATCGCCGCGGGGTCTGTGTACCTGGATCTGAAATATGGCGGGGAGGCAGACTACATGGAGGACGGGCTTCCGCGCACTCTCTTGATGGAATATGTGCGGTACGCAAGAGACGGAGCGCTCGATGTGTTTGAAAACAACTATCAGCCCCTTGTCATCGGGATGCAGAACCAAAAGGCGGTGAGCGAGTATGTCCCAGCCGTGGAAGGCACCGTATCGTCCCAGTAACCAGGTCACCCAGAGTTACAACGACGGGGTTGTAACCATCTATTCTGTGGAGGATGCTGCGCGTCCTGGATATCAGCCAGAACCTAAGCTGACGAAAAAGGTTTCCCTTCGCTACGAAGAGCAGCGTTTGGGAATCCAACGCTACTATAGCGGCCGGCAAAACCAGGTAGACATTGAGCGGGTAATCAGGACGCAGCGCGTCGGAAATGTGAACAACCAAAATGTCGCGATCACAGAGGATGGACGTCAGTACCGCGTTGATCTAGTGCAGTCCGTGATGGATGTATGGCCGGAATCCGTTGACATCACCCTCGCAAAAATAGAACAAGAATTCGAGGTGCCATGATGAGGTGGTACGAAACAATCATTTCTGCACACACGTCGGTGACGGATTCTGTCAGCCACAACGAAAGGCTGCATTCGGACCGGTATTTCGTTTGGGGTGAAACCGGAGCCAACGATCTGGAAGCGGGTAACCTTCACGCGGAAAAGGCTGTTACCGGATACACAGATCTGTACACCAAACAGGAGTTTGACCCGTGGAAAGAACAGATAGAGGAAGCGTTTGACGCCGCCGGGATCGCCTGGTACCTAAACTCCGTGCAGTACGAAGAGGAAACGGGATTCACCCATTACGAATGGTATTGGGAGGTGACAGACGATGCCGAAGGCTAAGGTAACGACTAATGCTATTGATTCCTACATTTCGATGCTTCGAGATCTGGGGGAAAATGTTGATGATATCGCAGGAGAGGCAGTGTATGAGGGAGCTGGAATCATTGCGGATGCTGTACGAAAAAACATAAATACCATTCGCACAAACGGAAAAGACCCGTGGGAGACCAAGCGTCGAGAACTCCAAAAAGACGGATTGCGAAATGGGTTGACAACATTTGAAATCACAAATGTTGGTGGCAGGACTGAGGGCGGCGTTGGGTTTGCAGGATACAACAAAAGAGGACAGGCGAACAGGAAAGTCGCAAATGCCTTTAATAGCGGCACATCTTTTTCTAGCAAGCAACCATTTTTTGAACGTGCACTTCGAGCTAGTCGTCCCCAAGCAAGAAAAAGAGTGGCGGAATACGTAGAACAAGAGTTTGAAAAAATTGTGAAAGGATGATCGCATATGGCAACCATCGGTTTATCCAAACCCTATTACGCCATCTACAGCAACGATGGCGACGCCGTTACCTACTCCAACGGCGGCCTGATCGGCAAGGGCACCCAATTGACCCTTGAACTGGAAGAGGGCGATAGCAATAACTTTTACGCCGACAACGCCGTTGCGGAGACGGACAACCAGTTTTCCGGCGGCACTATCACCCTGTCCACGGATGATCTGCTTCCCACTCCCATGCTGGCGATCCTCGGCCTCAAGCAGAAGGCCATGGACGTGGATGGTGTGACTACTGCCAGCCCCCAGTGGATTGTCTACGACGATGATCAGGCAATCCCGTACGTCGGTTTTGGCGGCATCATCAAAGCAAAACAGAGCGGCCAGACTAAGTGGATTGCAGTGGTATTCAACAAGATCCAGTTTGCGAACCCGGGCATTTCCGCCGTCACTCAGGGCGAGACCATCGAGTGGCAGGCTAAGGAGTTGACTGCTACCGTTATGCGAGATGACAGCGTCAAGCATGGTTGGCAGATGCAGTCCACCCCCATGGACACCGAGGCGGACGCGGAGGCAGCCATTAAGGATGCGCTGAACATCACAAACCCTAATCCGACCATGGGCACACTGACGGTTTCCAGCGCCGCAGGGTCTGAGTCTGGGGAAACCGAGATTACCGTGGCGCCTCCCATTACATACGGGAACCACTATGTGTACCAGGTGAACACGGACGTTACCCTTCCGGCAGAATACGGCGAGGACGTGTCTAGCTGGACGCCCTGGAACGGGATGTCTGCCATCCAGGCAACCACTGGCCAGGAGATCGGCGTGGTGGAAGCTGATGCCGCCAATAAGGCGGTTAAGGCTGGTAAGGCGACGGTGACAGCAAGCGTAGCAGCAGAAAAGACCGGAGTCGTTGGCGAAGGTGAAATTGGTGAGGCGCAAGTTGGCGTAGACGGGTAAGGAGGGTACGTGAATTGAGACTGGTTAATGTTTTGGTCGGCGGAAAAGAGTACCCGGCGTGCTTTTCTGGGCGTTTGATGCTGGAACTCGAACAGGACGGAAAGAGCATCCAGGAAAAGCTGGGGCAGATTGCGGAAGGTGGCAGAATGTCGGATCTGCTTCCCCTTCTCCACAGCATGATTGTTTCTGGCCACAGATATGCAGAAAGGCACGGGATAACCAATCCTGGTGAGCTTTCGTTCGATGACTTTATCGATGAAATCGGAGCTGATGATTTTGACAGCCTTTTCGGTGCGGCGGTCAATGTCATCAAAGAAACTGGAAAAACCACGGTGGAGGCGGAAGCCCCAAAAAACGCAGGAGGAACCAGGGGGGCGGAGAAGTAACGGCCGCCTGGTTCCTTTGGTACGGTTTGAAAATAGGGCTCTCCCTGGAGGAAGCGATGGACATCCCTGTTGGTATGCTCCTGGATTTGATCGCTGTGCAGCAAATCAAAGAAGAGGGCGCAAAGCAGAAGCGGGTTGTTAGGAACCAAGAGGGGGAGTTTTTCCGGCTGCTTTCTTATAAGTGAGGTGATTTTGTGGCAACGGATGTGTCGATTCGTGTAGGCGTAGACGGAGAAAAAGAGTTCCGCTCCGCGCTGAACGGGATCAATTCACAACTAAAAAACCTCGGCAGCGAAATGAAGGCGGCGGTATCGTCTATGAACGACATGGACGATGCAGAAGGTCGCGCCGCAAAACAGGCCGATATACTTGGACGGTCCATGGAGGCGCAACGGCAAAAAATCAGCGTTCTGACCGCCCAGTACGACCGCCAAATAGCTAAGCTGGATGAATTAGCCCGGGCTGCGGACGATGCGGCAAACGGTCAGTACGACAGCCAAGAGGAAATGATACAGGCTGTCACAAAAGCGAATAACGCCTATAATCGCCAGCAGAAAGTGGTCAACGATTTAGGCACTCAAATCAATAATGCTACCGCAGACCTGAACAAAATGGAAAAGGAGATGCGGGACATTGATTCGTCTGCCGACAAAGCAAGCAGTTCTCTCGATGACCTCGGAGACGCTGCGGACGGAATAGGAGGGAAAGTTTCCGGCGCGTTTAGCGGATTGAAGGATTCGATCCTCGGCGGCGGTATTGCTGGTGCCGTTTCTGGCCTTGTGCAGTCCGCTATATCTGGCATACAAAACCTGGTTAACGAAACCATGGAATATAACAAGATCATGGGGACGTTAGAGATTGCGAGCCAGCAAGCCGGGTACTCTGCTGAACAAACAGCTCAGAGTTATAATCAGCTTTACGCCATACTCGGAGATCAGCAGTCTAGCGCAACAGCTTTGCAAAATTTGCAAGCGCTCGGTCTGTCTCAGCAGGACCTTACCGTGATGATCGACGGGACGATAGGGGCGTGGGCAAAGTACGGAGACTCTATCCCAATCGACTCTCTGGCAGAGGCTGTAAACGAGACCATAAAAACCGGCACAGTCACCGGGACATTTGCCGATGTATTGAATTGGGCCGCACAAGCCGCCGGGACCGCCGGCACCGCAGAGGATGAGTTCAATGCGAAGCTCCAGGCAACACAGGATCCCGCAGAACGAGCCAGGCTGGTCATGGAAGAACTTTCTCGGCAGGGCTTGCCGGAACTTGCCCAGGCATTCCGCGACACGAACCCTGAGATCGTAGCTATGAACGAGGCAAACGCCCATATGCAGGAGTCGATGGGGAAAATCGGAGAAGCACTTGCTCCAGTCGTTGCCACCGTAACCGAGGCAATAGCTGGGTTGCTGGAGGCGCTTGCCCCGTTGGGAGAGGCGTTTTCCACTGTCTTCCAGGGTGCTCTGGAGCTTGTGCAGCCAATCGTCGAAGGACTCAAGGAATCTTTCCAGGGTGTGAAGGACGCGATTAGTAGTGCGTTCACCGAGGAACAGATTGCGGCAATCTCAACCTTTTTCCAGACACTGGGAGAGGTCATCCTCGCAGTACCGTTTGCTGTGTTGAGTGCAGCAATTAACATTGTTGTAGCTGCAATCCAGTTGCTCATTACCGTTATCGGTGCGTTGGTTGGGTTCTTCACCGAAACGCTGCCCGCCGCCATCCAGACAGTTATCGAATGGTTCTCACAGCTTCCGACGAAGATCGCAGAGTTTTTCTCCAACATCATTCAGAGCGTGGCAGAGTGGGCCAGCAACCTGGTAACCAATATGAGCAATGCAGCCAGCAATGCAATAAACGCGGTTGTGAACTTCTTCTCTGAACTGCCCGGGAAAATTGCAGAATTCTTCTCGCAAGTGATTTCCCGGGTCGCAGAGTGGGCGAGCAACCTGTTGAGCAATATGCGGGACGGGGCAAGCAATGCGATTAACGCTGTAATTGAGTTCTTTACTACTTTGCCTGGAAGAGTGCAAGAATTCTTATCAGAGGTTATTTCTAACATCATTTCCTGGGCGTCTGATATGGTCGCGAAAGCGAAACAAGGGGCGAGTGACGTTGTTTCCAATGTGGTAACCGAACTTGGCAACCTTCCCGGGAAAGTTATTTCCGTTGGTAAGGATATAGTAAATGGACTGTGGGACGGAATTACAGAAAAGGCGAGCTGGTTGCTTGGAAAGATAAGAGATTGGTGTGGGAGTATTCTAAACGGAATTAAGGGCTTCTTTGGTATTAACTCTCCATCCAGACTAATTCGAGATGTTGTGGGCAGATCGATACCGGAAGGTATGGCTGTTGGCATTGAACGCGAGAGCAAAACCGCGATGGACGCAGCGAAAAAGTTGAGAGACGACGTTTTGTCTGCGTCTGAAATTGATGGCGTATCCGCAAATATGGATTATGCAGCATCCCTCGTCACTCGCCCCTCCCCCAACACCCCATCCGCCCTGCTCCAAGCAGCGACAGCGGCGGTGCCAAGAGGGGCCACAGCCCGCGAGGTTTACCAAGTAGAGATCCCGCTGGTCATCAACGGCAAGGAACTCTACCGAGCTACATTTAACGACCTTCGGGCGGCGCTGAACGGAAACGCCCGCCGGACCGCGAAATCGTCTCTGATCTAAGGGGGGTGCGTGCATGAAAGCAAAACTTGTGCTTAACGGCACCGACATCTCCGGCTATTTGGCTGAGAGCGGAATCGCGCAATCTCCCATCTACCGGCAGGAGAGCAGCGTGGTCACCATGGATGGCATCGAGCACCGTAGTAACATCCGAAAGGTGCAGCTCGACGTGGAGTTCGCCCGGATGCGAGCGGAAAACGCTTATGCTATCGCCGACCTCATTGCCCAGCCATCCACGGTGACCTACCTGGACCTGGACGGAACGGAAAAAACCAAAGTGTTCTGGGTGGAGGGACCGGAGATGACCCAGGAGAAGGTGGAATCTGGGATCACCTGGGTGGAGGGCGGTTCCATGACTCTGGTAGAGAGGTGATACCATGCACACGACCAGCGACCTTTACAACCAGATTTTTTCCGATCCGGGTCACTGGACAGAGCTGAAATTGGACATTGCGGGGCAGGAGTATACCCAGGGGAATATCGTTTCCCTGTCCATCTCTGGCGGGCTGTTCGACTCCCCAGGGATCGGGAACGTAAATGCCAGGCAGATCGACATGGAGATCATTCCAATCGGGACCATCCCGAGGCAGGCGCAAATTCAGGTGTTCGTCCGGGTGTGCTTGGGCGAGCAGGTCAGCGAATGGATCCCAAAGGGCGTGTTCTTCTTCTCCACACGGGAACTGGATAAGGTATCCGGCATCCTCACGGTAACCGGCTACGATGCCATGCTCAAAGCAGAAAACGTCTGGCTCAACGAGGACTATGTATACGATAACTGGCCCATGCCCCAGGAAACCGCTGTGGCGGACATTGCCCAACGTATGGGTGTTTCGGTGGATCCCCGTACGGTTCTCTCCGATGATTTCCCTGTTGAGTACCCCGTGGACGAAGAAGGGGACCTCACTATGCGGGAGGCGTTGTCCTTCATTGCCGTTTCCGATGCTGGAAACTGGATCATCACCGACGAAGGGAAGCTGCGATTGATCCGCTTCGGGGACATCCCAGAGCAAGCGGGTTACTTGGTGACGGAGTACGGACAGCCCATCCAGTTTGCGGGGGAGGTGTTAATCCTTGTCTGACTCTATTTTTCTGGGGTCTCGGGCGGGCAGCCTAGATATTGGGGACATCCCGTCCAACATCTCTCGCGTGAATCTCAGCGTGGACAGCGAGACCTATTACACCGCAGGAAATGACACGGGGCGAACGCTGGAGGTCACCTGTGCCTGGGCATCTCAGGCTATGGCGAACTCCATCCTTGCCGCTGTGCAGAACGTGGAATACCAGCCCTACACCGCGGGGGAGGCCCTGATGGACCCGGCGGCGGAGATTGGGGATGGCGTTGTCGTTGGCGGGATCTATTCCGTTATCGCCAATGACAACATGTCGTTTTCCCGCTTATATAATTCTGAGATATCCGCGCCGGACCTGGACGAGGTGGATGATGAGTATCCCTATGAATCCATGGAGCGCCGGCAGTACGATCGGGAACTGGCCAGGACGCGGTCCATGATATCCAAGTCCGCCAGCGAAATCCTCCTACAGGTAGAGGGTATCGCAGAGGATTTGGAGGGGCAGATATCCAGCATTTCCGTGAAGTTGGATTCCATCACGCTTTCTGTGTCTAATGGGTCGACATCATCCACTATCGAATTGAAAGCCGGAGAAACCACGATTTCCAGCGAAACCATTCAAATGGATGGCCTCGTTACGTTTACCGGCTTGTCCTCCGGTACAACTACCATCAATGGGGCCTGCATCAAAACTGGCCAGATTGACGCGGACCGCCTGAATCTCACGGGGGCCATTACGTTCTCCGATTTGTCCAGCTCCGTCCAGGGGGATATCAACGACGCGCAGAGCACGGCAAACAGTGCGTACAGCTTGGCTAACGCGGCCAACAACACTGCCAACAACGCAGAGGATAAAGTAGAGGCGTGGAGCTACCGGGGCACCACATACATTGACGGCTCAAAAATCCAAACCGGAACCGTGGAGGCATCCATACTGCGCGGCGGAACGGTGGAACTGTTGGCGTCGGGAGGGAGCACGGTCGGCTCCATCGAAATCACATCCACGACCACCGGCGTCGGTCTGGAATTCGTTACGAACCGTGGCGGTATGCGCATGACATCTGCCGGTAACTGGTGGGTGGATACCACAAACTGCTCGTTTGGCACAACGTCCACTGGCCGGTTTTCGTTCAGCGACTCCCCGACGCCCAGTTCCGATGGGTCTGTAACCCTCGGTCGCAGCACAGTTCGGTGGGGCGATGTGTACTCCCAAAACGCCACTATAAACACATCTGACGCCAATTTCAAAAAGGATGTGGAATACGGGCTGGATCGGTTCCTGCCTGTGTTCGACGCGCTGCGTCCGGTGTCGTTCAAATTCATCGACGGGCAAAGCGACCGTACCCACATGGGGATCATCGCGCAGGACCTTGAGAAAACCCTGTCGGAGCTGAACATCCCAACGAAGGACTTCGCGGCGTTCATAAAATCCTGGGGAATTGATGAAGAAACCAAAGAGGGTAGCTATCGCTACGCGATCCGCTACGGGGAATTCATCCCATTGCTGATCTACCAGGTACAAAAAATAAAGGAAGCCCTAAAGGACAAAGGAGTGATTTCATGACGAAGGTGCAGGAATATTTAGACCAGGCGTTTAAATACATCTCCGCCATTCCCGTATCTGGGGAACAGGTGGAGATCATGGCGCGGGCCAGGGAATTGCTCCGGATGGCCTATGCTGAGGCCGGAAAGGACGCAGCGGAGGTGAAAGAGGATGGCTAATGTACCAAAGGCGATTACCGACTTGCCGGTAGCCTCTGCCATGGGGGACGATGATCTGCTCGTTGTCTCCCAAAATGCAACCACATCCAGCATCAAAGGGGCGCTTATCAAGGGGTACGCCCAAAATGCAGTTGCGTCTCAGGTAACAGCCGCCCAGACCGCAGCGAACCAGGCCGGCCAGTCCGCCACCCAGGCTGAAGCGGCCAGACAGGGCGCAGCGGCGGCACAGACCGCGGCGGAAAACGCCCAGGACGCAGCGGAAACGGCGAGGGATCAATCCGTTGCCGCTGCCGGCACCATCGGCGACTCTGTGGAGCAGGCGCAGACAGCAGCGGGGCAGGCATCCAGTGCTAAAGATGCTGCTGTTGCTGCCCAGACCGCCGCAGAGACCGCGAAAACAGCGGCCGAAACAGCCAGCGGGCAGGCCCAAACAGCAGCCACCCAGGCATCTGGGAGTGCTACTGCTGCGCAAACTGCGGCGACCCAGGCAGGCGACGCAAAGACAGATGCCGAGACGGCCCGCAACGAGGCAGAGACATCCGCGTCCTCCGCTGCAAATTCCGCCTCCGATGCAGAGGGCGCAGCCACAGAAGCAGAGCAGGCGAAAACCTACATCGAAAATATGGACATGGAGGGGGAGACGCTCCCGGCGGGATCCTCCGTTACCGTGACAAAAACCATCTCTCCCGAGGGGAATTTGCTGTTTGTGATTGGGGTTCCTCAGGGGATCCAAGGCGACAAGGGCGAAACCGGCGAAACGGGCGCAACCGGTCCCCAGGGCGTGAGCGTCACCAACGCAACCGTAAATGAGGACGGCGACCTGGTGATTACCCTTTCTGCAGGTGAGCCCATCAACGCTGGGTCTGTCATTGGCCCCCAGGGTATCCAGGGTGAGGTTGGCCCCACCGGCGCGAGTGTCGACCGTATCGAGCGCACGTCTGGCACCGGCGCACCTGGAACCACGGATACCTATACCGTGTATCTCACCAACGGCCAGACCGGCGGCACATTCCAGGTGTACAACGGCTCCAATGGCACCGGTAGTGGTGATTTCATGGCGGATGGGTCTGTGCCCATGACTGGTGACCTCCAAATGGGCGGACACAAGATAACCAACCTCGCGGAGCCCACCGACAACACAGACGCGGCATCCAAAGAGTATGTAGACGATACCATAACCGTCTCTCTGGTCGGCAACTATATCCCGATGGGGCAGAAGGGACAAGCCAACGGCGTTGCATCTCTGGATGACTCCGGAAAGGTCCCGAATGAACAGTTACCCCCGATGGACTATGTTCCTACCAGCCGAACCGTTAACGGACATGCACTCGGCGCCGATGTTACGCTGGATGCGGATGATGTGGGAGCCATCCCTAACCCCTCCGGCGGCACGGCGGGGCAGGTACTGACCAAGACAGCGGATGGAAGTGCGTGGGAAAACGCGCCTAGTGGTCTCCCTGATGGCGGTGCCGAGGGTCAGATGCTCTATAAGTCTGCTGACGGGGCTGCGTGGGGAGATAAGCCGGTGATGTATGTGACTGTGACCCAAAGTTCTGACGGCAGTGGTCACAAAGTAGACAAAGACGCTGGCGAAATCAAAGCAGCATACGAGGCAGGAAGTTCTGTTTTTTTGGTTTGGGATAGAAACGATCTTGGGAAGGACAACTGGCAAGTCATCCCGCTTTCTAAAGTGGATATAAGCGCCAACGGGAATCACTATGCGAGTTTTCTTAATCTTAATTATAGTGCAGTAGTCGATGTTGACGGCGACGTCGACATCACGGAAGTCGTTTTTACTTCATCGGAAATCACTTATAACAATTCTAATTCCGGCCTCACGTCCACCAACGCCCAAGACGCCATCAATGAAGTACAAGAGAACGTCGAAAATGTCCTCCCCTCCGGCGGCACCACCGGCCAAGTGCTCACCAAAACCTCCACAGGAGAGGAATGGTCTGACGCCCCAAGCGGGCTTCCTGAAGGCGGCTCCGAGGGCCAGGTTATCAAAAAGACTGCAGACGGTGCAGAATGGGGCAATGCGGATTGGTTGCCGTTGAGCGGAGGAACAGTTAACGGATATATAAACTTCGACCAAGTAAATAGTGGGATATATTTCAGTAAATTTCAGGATGAGCACAACTGCTATCCAACAATTCGTTCGACAACAATAGATGGTAAGGTTGCACTAAGTATTTACTCTAAGGCACATAACGGAGTAAGCGGAGTTGTATACCCTATAATTCTATCCGGCGTTGATACGCCAAAAACATCTAATGATGCTGCGAATAAAATTTACGTCGATGGCGAGTTAAATAATTTGGGCGCCGAAATCAGTAATGAGTTGGACACCAAACTCACCACTCCAACCGGCACCCAAGGCCAACTTCTCGGCTTCACCGCAGATAATACAGTTGGCGCAGTGGATGCACCTGAAAGCGGTCTCACCCAAGAGCAGGCGGATGAAAGGTATTTGCAGTTGAATAGCGATGCAATGATAACAGGAGACATCACATTCAAATATGGCGCTGATTTTGATGGAAGCAAAATTACAAGCGTTGGAACGCCAGTTAATGGCAGTGATGGAGCCAACAAAGCCTACGTCGATTCCAAATCTCCCACCTCCGTCACTGTCACCCTCACTACCTCCGGCTGGTCCTCCAACACCCAGACCGTCACAGTCTCCGGTGTGTCTGCAACTGAGACCGCACAACTCATCACACCAACACCCGCTATCGCCTCCCAGTCTGCATACTATGAGGCCGGGATCATGTGTACTGGGCAGGCTGCAAACAGTTTGACATTTACCTGCCAGACTGTACCTACAAGTAATCTGACTGTGTATGTCGTTATACAACCGTTGAGCTGATAGGAGGTGCGTTATGATTCAGAATCCTAGTGTTGCGGGGAGTGGGAGTGTGGAAACAGCAACGATACAGGTGAATTTAGGCCAAGCACCAAACCCTGATTATGGTATTTATTACGTCTCTCCGGATGGCACTTCGTCCTTCAAAGATTTTACAAACGCCCCTTTTTCGATACAGGTTAAAAACGGTTCCTTTGTTTTACCTATTGTGGAATTTGATATGGGTCAAGACTATTTGAGCGGCGGACTGTCTGTAATACAAGGCACTGAGGCTTATTCAGCAGCTGTTGGCTATACACAGTACCTAATTTATGTTTATGGTAACGGATCCGTAAGCGGGCCTACCTGATTTAACACCCCATGGACTACATCATGTATCTACTCGGCATTGTGTTTGGCAGTTCCGGCCTCTCTGCCATCATCGTGGCAATCCTGAACCACAGATGGGCCACGAAGAAAGGGACAAGCACGAAATTAGATGCACTACTAGAGGCGCAAAAGGTCCTTATGATTGACCGGGTCCGGTATCTCGGCGAGTGCTACATCATCCGAGGGCATATAACTCTAGACGAAAAGGAAAACCTGGTGGAGATGTACCAAGCATATAAAAACCTGGGAGGAAACGGGCATCTCAAAACCGTTATGGAAGAGATAGACCGGCTCCCAATGCACGGAGAGGAAGTGAAGAAATGAGTGAGAAATGGAAAACCTGGTGGCGCGCTGCTGGCGTCCGAGCCATCAAAACCTGCGC
>JFBN01359848.1_pt1 | contig 18089 bp, 15 predicted proteins | sample 768741 | NCBI WGS metagenome assembly JFBN01 (sample SAMN01983846, study PRJNA193217) | chicken gut metagenome | biome: terrestrial biome; isolation source: ceca of Broiler chicken | host: Gallus gallus | place: United Kingdom: England | collected 2010-09-07
GAAACCTGCAAATCTTCAAGACAGATTACATCGTAATTTCTGATGAGCTGACAGGATATCTGATGAAGCAAGTTACATCTTTGATTAACAATTCTATCATGCAGTTTTGCTACTTTTACTCTAGCTTTTTCCCAATTTGAGCTTCCTTTTGTTTTTCGAGAAAGTTCTCTTTGGAATTTAGCTAATCTAGTCAATGATTTTTGCAAGTATTTAGGATTGCTGTATTTTACTGCATCTGAAGTAATAACAAAATCCTTTATTCCTAAATCCAAACCGACATATTTATTTGTTCTGATGAATTCAGGTTGAGACACATCTGTACAACATAGTGCAACGTAATATTTTCCGCTGGGAGTTTGTGATACGCTAGCATTTAAAATCCTGCCTTCTATTCGGCAATATTTATCTCTTGTTTTAACTTTGCCTATTTTGGGCAACTTTATTTTATTTCCCAGAAATGCAATGTTGTTATTTGTCATGTTTATCTTGTACGATTTATATCGGTTCTTTTTAGATTTAAATTTAGGAAAACCTGCTTCAGGTCTGTTGAAAAAGTTTTTATAAGCTGTATCTAAATGCTTTAAAGCATTTTGCAAAGAAGATTTATCAGGTTCTTTAAGCCATTCTTTCTCTTTTTTTAATTGAGTAAGCTCTTTTGAGCATTCGTTATAACTTATAGTCTTCTTGTTTTGTTCATAAGCTTTTATTCTTCTATCTAAAAAGTAATTGTATATAAAACGTACACAGCCAAAAGTTTTTTGAAGTAAAATCTCTTGTGTTTTATTGGGATATATCCTGAATTTATAAGCTTTTTCCATAATAAACACTTACACTTTCTTCTGATTTTGGATATATTCTATAGTTTAATGAATAAACATATCCTCTGCCATATATTACTTCCATATTATCACTTGATATAATTATGATATATGTATCGCAATATAGCAAGTGTTTATACTATAGTAACTGCCTCTTTTTAAATAACATATACAAGAACCGTAGGTTCTACTTTAGTCGTATTATGAGGTCTCGTTCATATAGAAGCGCTACTTTCTATACAGTTCTCTTATGAACTTCCGTTACTTTCGTAACGGCACAGACTATATCTTATCTCTCAGCTTTACCTGTTAGAGCCTGTCTACTTCCTCAGTCAATAGCTTACTGAGTACTTCCCTCAAGAGGAATAGTCGTTGAACGTTCTCCTGTTCGGAGCTTCGCTGCTGATTGTCCATTGTTCAGCACTTAGGATTTAACCTTATGCCATATATCTGATTTTTTCTGCTTTCGCTACATTCACGTTTAACTTTATTTCATGTTTACGTTGTAGTTCAGATATCTTTAGGAGTTTCCAGCAGTTCAAACAGTATCAGATAGGTCTTAGCCTATCTCTACGTACATATTTCTATATACGCTGACTATTTTGTTCGCCTAACTCATGATTAAAATCACGAGTGTGCGGCTCACAATAATCAAGCCGCGCAGGAACACTTTGTGTCCGTAATGCGGCTCACGAACGAAACGAGCCGCCGCAAATAAGTATTCGCTAAGCGGCCCGGTATAGTTTTCGCTGTGTAAATCCTGTAAAAGCAACTGAATATTTTCCCTGTCAAATGAAGGGCTGTTTGTCAAATCATCAATTATTTTAAAGGATTTTGTAGTATTCATGATTATTTATCGAAATCGTACATTTTTTCTCTGGCATGGTAATGCGTATGCAGAAGTTCATGCGCAATCTTGCTGCCCGGTTTTTCCAAAAATTCCGCGTAGAGTTTTTTCAGATACGGATTTTCGTGCGATTTGCGGTATTTCGTATTCTTGTCGATTGTATAAAGCGCTTCCATGCGTTTTTTATTTATGCTCATGGTCGTGTTGACCGGCTGACCGCCGCCGCCGATACAGCCGCCCGGGCAGGCCATTATTTCAAAGAAATCGTATTCACATTCACCGGCACGCAGTTTATCCATGATGACTTTGGCATTTTTGAGCGTATGCGCAACGGCAATGCGTACTTTTTTGCCGTCGATGTCGATTTCCGCTTCTTTGATACCGTCGAAGCCGCGAACAGGCGTATACTCGATATTTTTCATTTCCTTGCCAGTGAGCCATTCATACGTGGTGCGCAGTGCAGCTTCCATAACGCCACCCGTTGCGCCGAAGATGGCAGCAGCACCTGTTGCTTCACCCATCGGATTGTCAAATTCGCTTTCCGGCAAGTCGTTGAAATTAATACCGATGTATTTGATAAGTTTGATTAAGCCGCGCGTCGTGATAACGGCGTCCGTATCCTGATAGCCGTCGCGTCCCATTTCCGGACGGGTGATTTCATATTTTTTGGCAATACACGGCATAACGGCAACAGTGAAGATTTTTTTCGGGTCGATATTTTCCTGCTGTGCATAATGCGTTTTCGTGATAGCGGAGAAAATCTGCATCGGCGATTTCGTCGTGGATAAATGGTCGAGCAAATCAGGATAATGCTTTTCCATGTAATTTACCCAGCCAGGACAGCACGAAGTCGCCATCGGCATTTTCTTGCCGGATTTAATGCGTTCGATTAATTCGTTGGCTTCTTCCGTAATGGTAAGGTCAGCGCCGTAGTTCGTGTCGAATACTTTGTCAAAACCAATCATGCGCAGTGCCGTAACCATTTTTTTCGTAACAATGCTTCCTTTCGGCAGACCGAAAGCATCACCGAGTGCAACACGCACGCTCGGCGCCGTCTGCACGATAACGATTTTTTCCGGGTCGAAGATGGCATCAAGCACGCGTTCCGTATCGTCTTTTTCCACGAGCGCGCCGACAGGGCAGGCAAGCGAGCACTGACCGCAGAGCACGCACTGCGTATTGTTAAATTCATCATTGAACGGCGTCGTAATATGAATATTGGTGCTGCGACCGGCAAAGCCGAGTACTTCAATGCCCTGAATATCCTTGCAGGCACGAATACAGCGGCCGCATTTCACGCATTTTTCCGGGTCATGCAGAAGGCTCGGATTGCTGCCGAATTTCGGCTTCGGTTTGCTGACATGCGGAATTTTCGGTTTCAAAACATTGAAACGGCTGCATAAATCCTGCAATGTGCAGTTGCCGTTACGCGGACAGGTCAGACAGTTTTCTTCATGGTCAGCCATGATGAGCTGCAAAATACCGCGCTGCGTATCGCGCACAACCTGCGTATCAGTATATACTTCCATACCTTCCCAGCATTCAGTGGAGCAGGCAGCCAGAAGGCGGCGTTTGCCGACAACTTCCACCGAGCAGATACGGCATCTGGCTTTTACTCTCTGGTCGGGATGGTAGCATAAATGCGGAATATCAATATGCAGCATACGCGCCGCCTCAAGAATTTTAGTGCCTTTTTTTACGGTTACAGGCATATTATTTATTTTAAGGTGAACTAACTCTTCCATTAACTCGAGCTCCTTCTATTCTTTAACTTTAAAAACATCAGGGAATATGTTCATAGCGGATTTCAAGGCGTTCTGAGCCGTTTCGCCGAGACCGCACAGAGAAGACATCGGCATGACTTTGGCAAACGTAGTCATCGTATCCAAATCTTCCTGCGTATGCGTACCGGCTTTTATTTTATCCAGAAACATTTTTATATGGCGATTACCTTCGCGGCAAGGCGTACACTGACCGCAGCTTTCATGCAGGAAGAAATCCTGCGTATAGCGCAGAAAATCAATCACGGAAGTGCGTTCGTCGATAACGAGAATAGAGCCGGAACCGATAATCAAATCGTGTGCATCAAAATCTTCGTAAGTGTACGGCACATCCAAAATGCTGTCATCGGCAATTTTGCCGGAAGCGCCGCCGAACTGAATTAAACGGATATTGCGATTGCCCTGAATACCGCCTGCCATATCGTAGATGATTTCGCGAATAGTCGTGCCGAACGGAATTTCATAAACGCCCGGCTTGTTGACATTGCCGCCAACGCTGACGAGCTTCGTACCGAGCGACTCACCTACACCGTATTTCATATACGTTTTGGCTTTGTCGCGCAGAAGATGCGGCACAATCGACAGACTTTCCACATTGTTCATGCAGGTCGGGCGAGCAAACAGACCGCTCTGTTTCATAAACGGCGGTTTCATACGCGGACGGCCCGCCTTGCCTTCCATAGAACGAATGAGAGCCGTACCTTCGCCGCATACGTATGCGCCTGCGCCTGTATACAGATGAATTTTATAATCCCAGCCCGTGCCGAGAATATTTTTGCCGAGAAAACCGTTTTCCTCCGCCTGTTTGATGGCGTTTAAAAGACGCGGACGCAGATGGCTGTATTCAGTGCGCATATAGATATAGCCGTCTTCCGCATTTACTGCCCAGCCGGCAATGATGATGGCTTCGATTAAATTAAACGGGTCATTCGTAATAAGTTCACGGTCTTTGAAGGTACACGTTTCCCCTTCGTCCGCGTTGCAGATTACGCAGTGATGCGGGCGCGGCACAGCGCGGGCCTGCGACCATTTGCGTCCCATCGGATAAGCCGCACCGCCGCGACCTTTTATTTTAGCTTCACTCAAGAGAGCGGCAATGTCGTCGCCGTCCATAGTTACAGCTTTTTTTAAAGCAGAAAAACCGCCGATGTTCATATAATCTTCAATAGAAAATACATCGTATTTGCCAAAATTTTCGGTTATGTACTGCACTTTACTCATACAATAAAATCCTGCCTTTCCTTAGATTGTGTTCAGATGAATTTTTCCAGCACTGCGCGGATTTTAGCTTCGCTGTCGAGATTGCCGTATACCTGACCGTTAATGCGCACAGCAGGAGCTTTGTCGCAGGCACCGAAGCAGGAAACTTTTTCCAGCGTGAATTTGCCGTCATACGTTACACTGTCAAAACCGATATTTAAAAGTTTCTGCAAAGTATCAATTAAAAATTTATTGTTATTCACCTTGCAGGCAATATTGTCGCAGACTTCAATCGGATAGCGTCCGCGCGGCTTGTCGGAAAGAGCATCGTAGAAAGTAATGCAGTCATAAATGACGGATACTTTAACGTCCGGCACTTTTTCAGCTATATAATAAGCCACGATTTTCGGAATGTAATGCTGCGGAATTTCCTGCTGAACTTCCACCAATATACCAACAATCTGAGTGAAATCATAATCATGAGCCGCTACGATGGCGTCGATTTTTTCCTTCAGCGCATCCGTCAGCTCAAAGTTCGTGCTGTCAGCAATCATGTCATCAACCTACCTTTATAATATATACGAGAAAAACACCTACAAATTTAAATAGAATTTATATTAGTTTTATATTACCATAAATTTCTTTTAGAGTGAATATGAAGATGTAAAGTATACAAAAGATAAATAAAAACAAACTCATTATGAAAATATTTTTTATCACATATTCATAATGAGTTGCGGGGGTTTATCAATATCTTTTTAAAGGGTAATTTATTTATTTCGGATGTTTTTAGCAACAATGGATTTGCACAGCGCCGTGATTTCATCCCATTGTTTTGCCTTAACGAGTTTATTCGGCAGCATGAAACTTCCGCCGATTGCGGCAACGTTTGGCAGCGCCAGATAATCGTTCATGTTATTTTCGTTAACGCCGCCTGTCGGCATGAATTTGATATTGCCGAACGGACCGGCCAGTGCTTTTAATGTCTTAACGCCGCCGTACGCTTCCGCCGGGAAAAATTTGCAGACGGTAAGACCGAATGACATGGCAACTTCAATGTCGCTCGGCGTAACTGTTCCCGGCACGACATCGATATTATTATCCACGCACCATTTGACAACGGCAGGATTGAGCCCCGGCGAAACGATGAATTTCGCTCCTTTTTCCACTGCTTCTTTGGCATGCTCTACATCATGCACTGTACCGGCCCCGACGATTATTTCCGGCACTTCATGCGCCATATTGTAAATTGTCTGTCCGCCCGCTTCGGTGCGGAATGTAACTTCCGCTACAGGAATACCGCCGGCAACGAGTGCTTTGGCGAGCGGCACTGCGTCATTGGCATCATCTAAAACTACGAGCGGCACAAGTCCGATATCGAATATTTTCTGCATGTTTTCACTAATCATGTATATACATCTCCATTTATATTTTTAGTTATTTAGCGTTTATTCAGAAAGAAACTGGAAATTGGCAAGTTCTTCACGAGTCGGCAGACCTTCATTGTCGCCGCGGCTCATTACCTGAATTGCCCCGATTGCCGTACCGCGTTTCACCGCTTTATCCAGCGGCAGATTTTCCATAAGACCGGTGATTACGCCAGTGGCAAACCCGTCGCCCGCGCCGACCGTATCGACGACTTTTTTTACCGTATAACCGTCCACCATGTAATTTTCACCTTTAGCGGTGGAAACGTACGCGCCTTTGCTGCCGCATTTCGTCACGCAGATTTTCGCACCGTTATGCAGATAAATCTGGTTTATGGCTTTCGCGTCTTTCGTACCGACGAGAATTTTGCCTTCATTTTCGCCCGGCAGAACCAAATCGGCATAAGAAGCAAGTTCATTAAGCGTCTGCACCATATCGCTTTCCGTCTTCCAGAGCTGCGGGCGCAGGTTCGGGTCGAAACTGATGAACAGCCCCTGTGCTTTGGCTTTTTTCATCAAGGCAAAACTTGCCTTTTTTGCACTGTCGGACAATGCAGGCAGGATACCAGTCAAATGAATATGCGTGTAACAGCTCAAATCTATTTTTTCCACATCGGCCTCGCTCAAAGTGGAAGCGGCAGAATTTTTACGGAAGTAGAATATATCCGGGTCGCCGACGCTTGTTCTGCCTTTTAGCATGAAGCCGGTCGGTCTTTCGTCCGAAAAACTTACAAATTCACTGCCGATTTTATTTTCGTTTAATTCGTTGACGATAAGCCTGCCGAACGGGTCATTGCCGAGCTTCGTCATATACGTGACTTTATGTTCAAGCCGCGCCGTACCGACTGCCACGTTGAATTCAGCTCCGGCAACAGCCAAATCGTAGCCTTTCACACTGTCAAGACTGCCTTCGCTCTGCGCGATTAACAGTCCCATCGGTTCGCCGACTAAAATCAGTCCTGTTTGCAACTGTATTCCTCCTTTAAATTTTTAAATTTTTTATTCCGTAACGCCGTCTTTCCAAACGGCAATTTCGTTAAAGTTCATCTGTTCCGCTTTCGTTTGTCTGCCGGAAGCGATTTCCAAAATAGTTTCCCACAAATCGTCGCGCAGTTTTTCCATAACCGTTCCGTCCAAAAGCCTTCCGGCGTTGAAATCTATCCATTTCGCCTTGTAGTACGCCAATCTGCTGTTCGTAGCGATTTTCACGGTAGGAACGATTGTGCCCCACGGCGTGCCGCGGCCGGTGGAAAACAGGATTATCTGACAACCGCTGGCGGCAAGAGCAGTCGTGGATACGGAATCATTGCCCGGGCCGTTCAAAAGCTGCAAGCCCGCAGTCTGCACCGTATCGCCGTAGCTCAAAACATCAACGACCTGAGCATGACCGCCTTTTTGCACGCAGCCGAGCGATTTATCCTCCAGCGTTGTTATGCCGCCTTTTTTATTGCCCGGCGAAGGATTGTCGGAAATCGGCTGATTGTACCGTTTAAAATACGCTTTGAAATTGTTGATTAAATCGACCGTCTTATGGAAAGTTTCTTCATTTTTCGCTCTGTTCATCAGCAGCGTTTCCGCGCCGAACATTTCCGGCACTTCCGTGAGCACTGTCGTCCCGCCGCTGCCGATAACGAGGTCGGACAACTCGCCGATTAAAGGATTGGCAGTAATGCCGGAAAAACCATCCGAGCCGCCGCATTTCAGACCGATGCGCAAATCGCTCACAGGACACTGCTTTCTTTTATATCTATTGGCAAATTCCGCTAATTCTTCTAATAAATGTCTGCCGGTAATATCCTCATCTTCTACTTCCTGCGTAACCATGAATTTGACACGGTCAGGATTATAATCGCCGAGAACTTTCTTAAATTCCGTGAGATTATTATTTTCACAGCCCAGACTTACGACGAGTACGGCTCCGGCATTGGGATGATTTACGATATCGGCGAGAATTTTCTGCGTCATCGTATAATCAGTGCCGATTTGCGAACAGCCGTAAGGATGAACAATACCCATACAGTCATCAATATTTGCATAATTTTTAATGAGCTCTCTGCCGATTTTTTCCAGATAGCGGACTGTGCTCGTAACACAGTTGACCGTAGGCACAATCCAAAGATTGTTGCGCGTTCCCACTGTGCCATTTTCACGCTTGTAACCCATAAATGTTGTTTTATTAGAGACAGGAAGCGCGACAGGTGCTACCGGATTATATTCATACGATAAAATTGAACCGAGATTTGTCTTCAAATTATGCGTATGAACATGACTGCCCGGCGCAATCGCACCGTTGGCATGGCCTATCGGGAAGCTGTATTTGATGATATTTTCACCTGCAGCAATATTTTTTAAAGCTATCTTATGACCGGAAGGAATATCCTCCTGCACCGTCACGGTGAAATCATTTACTGAAACAATATCGCCTTTTGCCAAATCTTTCAGCGCAACGGCGACATTATCCAATTTGTTTATTTGCAGTATATCCATAATTTAATCCTCATCCATTAACAGAGATTGCATGATTTTTTTCGTGCCTTTAATATCTATTTCATATAAATATTTGCCTACATCGCGCACCAGTTCCGGATAAACAGTAAGGTCTTTGTCCCATAAATCACTGTCGCCCAAAATCCGTTCAGCCACACTGTTGGCACCGGTCAGGGAATTATCATACAGTTTCCATGCCGCGTGCAGTTTGTCAAGCGCCGCCGTATCATCGGTAAATTCAAACGGCTGTCCGTTTCTTTCATTCGATTTGTACAAATAAATATAAGCGGCGAAACTGAAACAGAGATTTTGCGGGAAAGTACCGAATTTTTCCTGATACTCCAGCAAGGACGGCAGCACTCTAACTTTAAATTTGGAAGTGCAGTTTAATAAAATGCTGAGCAGCTGGTGTTTAATAAACGGATTTTGGAAACGTTCGATTACGGCAGCGGCAAAATCCTCCAGCATCTGTTTGTCCATAGAAACTGACGGCAGAATAATATTTTTAATCGTCTGGCGGGCAAATCTGCCTGTTATTTCATCATTCATCATTTCCGCCACCGTATCGAGCCCCGCGAGGAAACTTGCCGGAACATTTGCCGTATGACCGCCGTTTAACAGGCGCACTTTACGCTGGCGATATTTGGTAATGTCTTTTTCAATAACAACATTCAGACCGCTCTTAATAAACGGCAGTTTTTCACTGAGACTTTCATCACCTTCCAGCGCGAGAAAATGGAACGGTTCGCCGCAGGCGATAAGCGTATCCTCATAGCCGAGCTCAGCTGTAATCGTTTCGATTTCATCTTTCGGATAACCGCTGACAACACGGTCAACAAGGCTGTTATAAAATTTATTGCATTTTGTCAGCCACGTTTTGAATTCTTCCGGCAGTTTCCAGTCATCACAGTAGCGTAGCAGGATATTCCGCAAAAGATTGCCGTTATCTTCCAGAAGTTCGCACGGAATAATGTACATGCCCTTATCCGGCGCGCCGTAGAAATATTCATAGCGGTGATACAAAAACAGCGTAAGCTTTGCCGGATAGGACAAAGGCGGCTGCATATCGGCTCTGTCGTCAGGATTATACGTAAGCCCTGCTTCCGTCGTGTTGGAAAAAACAAATTCCATATCAGGATTTTCCGCACATTTCAAAACGTCGTTCCAATTAGTATACGGATTGATACCGCGGCTCACACAGTTGATGATTTCACTGCTGTTTACCGTCTGCCCGTCCTGAATGCCGCGCAGTATGACAGTAAATAAACCGTCCTGCGCATTCAGTTTACCGACAACTCTGCCGCGCGGCGTAGGCTGAACGGCAACAACACTGCCGTTGAACGTGCCCTGTTTATTCATCTGCTGTACCATCCAGTCCATGAAAGCGCGAATGAAATTGCCTTCACCAAACTGAATGATTTTCTCCGGTCGATTGTTTTTCAATTCAGGAAAAGATTGTAAATTTAATTGTTTCATTATATGTTCTCCTGCTCTATAATTATTTGAATTTTACAAAATATTTCACAAAAATTGTTGTACTAATATTTATTTTTATTAGCACAACAATTTCAGTTTCACGGTATTAATTTTTTTCTTTTAAGTTGTTACCCATTTTCATTGGAATAGTGAGGAAAAGCAATATTGCGGCAATAAAACCGGAAATACCCATTGCATATAAGCCTGCATTCGAGCTTTGGAAAACTGTTTCAGCCCATACACGGAGATTTGGTGCTACAAAACCGCCAAGGTTCCCCATAGAATTGATAAATGCTATACCACTGGCAGCACCTATGCCGGTTAGAATACGACTAGGTAAAGTCCAGAATATCGGCTGACAAGCTAAGTTACCGATAGCAACAATTGATAAAGCAGCTATCCCCAATATCGGGAAACTTGTCGAAGATACGAAATAACCAATTCCTGACAAGGCAATGATAACAGCGGCTAAACTTCCGCGCATACCGGTTTTATCAGAAAGACGCGGTAAATATATTGTAGCTACTAAGGCGAAAATCCATGGGATAGCACTGACAAGACCGACCATTGTTCCCACTTTTGCCCCTAATAAACCAGCAACATGAGTAGGCAGATAGAAATTCAAACCGTAGTTACAAACCTGAATTATAAAGCATATTAAAGCCAAATATAAAACTTTCAGATTGAACAATACGGATAAAGCACCAACTTTTTCAAAACTTTTCTTACTGTTTTCTTTATCCAATGCTTCTTTAAGCGCAATCTTTTCTTCATCAGTAAGCCATTTTGCTTTTTTCGGTTCATCAATTAAATATCTAAAAGCAAAAACCCCGCTTACAGCTGCTAATAAACCTTCAATAGCAAACATCCACTGCCAACCTTCATGTCCTAAGAAGCCGTGCATATCCAGCAATAAACCGGAGATAGGCGAACCGAAGATGAAAGCAAGAGGCGGACCCATCCAAAACAGCCCCATAATGGAACTTCTTCTTTCTTCCGTAAACCATAAAGTAAAATAATAAACGATAGCAGGCATGAAACCGGCTTCAGCAATACCTAAGAGAACACGCAAAACAAGGAATTGAAATTCGTTAGTTACGAGAGCAAATCCAGCGGACACAAGACCCCAGGTAATCATGATACGGGACAGCCAGAGACGAGCGCCGAATTTGTGCATTAAAATATTACTAGGAACTTCAAATACAGCATATCCGATAAAGAAGATACCTGCACCTAAAGCAAATGCTGCTTCACTGATACCAGTAGACAGCTGGAACGCTTCTTTAGCAAATCCGATATTGGAACGGTCTAAAAATGCAAAGATATACATTAATACTATAAAAGGTACTAATTTTCTTTGAGCTTTTCCCATAGCCTTATCGGCTAAATTAATTTGTGTATCCAATATAATTCATCCTTTATAATATATTTAAGTTAATGAAGGTAACCTATAACCTGTTTCAATCATTTCGAATAAAATTACCATAAATCGCCGTTTTCATTAAAATCTAAGTATTCAGGTTCTGATTCAATTGTTATATTCGGCATATCTTTGACTTTATCATAATATGCTTCCGACAACATAATATGTTCAATATGAAGACTGTTTGGAATACGGACGATATACGGATTTTCTTTATCAATTTCATTACATGTACGAATACATACTTGAATTGCTTCCTTATCACTTTCCATAACGATAGGAATGCGAACTCCGCCAAGAACAGTACAAGTAATAGCATTCGGATACATAGAAGATAAATACAGCTGGTCGAAAACTCTTTTTGTCGTTGCACTGGAATATCCCAAACCGATTGCATTACCGTGTGTTTCAGGACTTAAATCCAATACACATACACGCTGAGATTTTATTCCGCCTGTTGCATAAGGGGTGCAGAATGTACCGGTAATATTCGGGTCCATGCCGTCTCCGCTGAAATTTTTTCCTATCTGGTCTACTATCAAAACATCGCATTTATCTACAAGAATACGCTGCATATATGAAAAAGCTTCCTTCAAAAGAGGTGGTTCTTTTTCTGCTATTTCATCCGAATTGACACTTACAATTTTGCATGTTTCATCAAAAGCATTCTCTATAGTAGCAACAGCAAATAAAATAGGCGCATGTTTGATGATGGCGCGTCCGAATAGAGGAACATTTTTTGCCATATTTTTAAATCCTTCGGCATGACAGACTTCTGCACCGTATTGTTTTCCCAGACCAATAGCCATCATTTTCATAATACCGCTTTCATACGGACCTCTAAATGCTGTATGCGGTTTTATGCGACAGCTTACAATAATTCCGTCAGCTTCAGCAGCGTGTTTATCAATAAATACATCACCGCCTTCTTCATTTTTACCGATATTTTTAACTTCCATAGAAGATATAATCGGGCAGCCGACATAATCTTCTGTTATTCCGTATCCTTCTAAAATTTCTCTTTGTCCTTCAGCCGTAGCTCCTCCATGGCTTCCCATAGATGGAACAACAAAAGGAAATGCTCCTTTTGATTTAACGAAGTCAGCAATACTTTTTGTAATCAAAGCAACATTGGCTACACCTCTTGAACCGGCAGTAATAGCTATGCGCATATTCGGTTTGATTTTGCTGGTAAATTTATCTGCCGATAATTGCTGATTTATAATAGAAGGAATTTCTTCTATATTTATTTTAGGTCTAGGAAAATGTTGTTTTATTTTAAACATTCTTGGTATTTTAGTATCACTCACCAATTGGGATACAAATGGACGTTCTCTTTTTGTTTTCATGGGATACCTTCCGTTCGTTTAGTTTTACTTGGTGAAGTCAATGACAACTTTCAGCATGGAAGCAGCATTTTTGTCAAAATCGCTGAAAGCTTTGTCTGCTTCATCCAGTGAATATGTGTTAGTAACGATTTTTTCCAAATCCACTTTTCCTGATTTCACAAGGTCAATCAGTTCCAGAAAATCTTTTTTGAGCGCATTGCGCGAACCGAAAACATTCAATTCTTTTTTCTGCAACAAAGTGAAATCAAAATCCACATTCTTTTTGCCTACACCGATTTGTACGACACGCGCTCCGTAAGCAGCCGCTTCAATGCAGTTCAAAAATGTTGACGGCAGTCCTACTGCTTCGATAGTTACGTCAAAATAATTGCCGCCTGTGATTTCTTCAACTCTTTGAATGAAGTTTTCATGACTGTCGTTTAAAATGCCGCCGTCAAGACCGAATGTTTCTACGGCATAATTCATTTTCTTTTCCGCTACATCAGAGATATAAACCTTTGCGCCTTTCGCTTTGGCAGCAACAGCGGCAAGCACGCCGATTGTTCCTGCACCGATGACAAGGACATTATCGCCTGCTTTCACATCTGCTCGGCTCACACCATGATAGCTGATACAGAACGGTTCGATTAAGGCAAGCGTTTTTGCCGGCAGACCTTTTCCGTCATAAATGCGTTCAATCGGCATGGTGATGTACTCCGAAAAAGCACCGTCGCGCTGAGCGCCAAGCGTTTCATTGCTCGTGCAACAGTTCACAAGGCCGCGCTGGCACGAATAGCATTTTGTGCAGTTGAAATACGGATTGCACGTAACAATCATGCCCGGCTTTAAATTGCGGTCGTTCTCGTCGATTTCAACGATTTTCGCAGAAAATTCATGACCCGGAATGCGTGGATAGGAAGCATAGGCAAACGTACCGCGATACGTGCCCAAATCACTGCCGCAAATTCCGCCATAGAGAACTTTGAGCAGTGCTTCGCCCTTTTTTAGCACCGGTTTCGGCGTATCAATGATATTGACATCGCCCGGTTTGTTGATAATAATAGTTTTCACGAAAAACACCTCAAATATAAATATATTTTCTGCTTAATATATATTGCATTTTCCGTGCCAACTTTTCAGATTTTAGGAAAATTTTCCAGAAATATTGATATTTAGCATAATTGCAACTTATTTACTTTTAGATTATATTTATAACCCGCAAAAATAAAACTGTATTGTATCATTTTTGAGATACTACAGTCTTATTTTTGAGATTATTTTATTTTTCGCCAAAAAGTAGCTCGGCTGATATTGAGCAGATGACATATTTCATTCGTGGAATAATTCTTTTCCATTAGTTGATGAATAATTTCCCGCTCCATCGTTTTCAAATCGCCGTTTAGCGGAATAGTAACCGTCTTTTCTGTTGGCTGCTGTGTCTCACTGCCATCATCATCCAAAATGGCTTTTAAATCGTCGATTGAGAAATCTTCATTATATATGGAAGCTACTACTTCAGCAATGTTTTTCAGCTCGCGGATATTGCCGTACCACGGATAACTGAACAGATATTTTTCGATTTTGGCATTCAGCTTTATCGGTTTTATATCATCCGGCTGGTATTTTGCCAGATAAAAATTAAAAATAGGCATGATATCTTCGCGGCGATTGCGCAACGGCGGCAGCGTAAGACGCAGTACATTTATACGATAGTACAAATCCTGACGGAATTCGCCTTTTTGTACAGCCTGTTTCAAATTTTTATTCGTAGCGCAGATTAAGCGGATATCTATCGGCAGAATTTTATCATCGCCGATACGCATTATTTCCCGCTCCTGCAATACGCGCAGCAGACGGCTCTGTATATCGAGCGGCAGGTCGCCGATTTCATCGAGGAAAATCGTTCCTGTATTGGCAAGTTCGAACAATCCTTTTTTACCGGATTTTCTCGCTCCCGTGAACGCACCGTCAACGTAGCCGAACAGCTCCGATTCGATAAGTGTCGGCGGCAGTGAAGCGCAGTTTACGGAAACGAACGGTTTATCAGCACGGCTGCTGGCATTATGAATGCTTTGTGCCAGTCCTTCCTTGCCTGTACCCGTTTCGCCGTAGATTAATATAGTGGAATTAAGCTTGGCAAATTTTTGCGCCGTGGAGATAAGCCGCTCCATTTCCGCTGACTGATAGATAATGTCATCGAATGTTTTCTTGGCATACAGACCTTTTTGATACAGCGAAACCTGAATTTTATGCGCCTGTTTTTCGATATCGTTTATCTTCTGGAAAATCAGTACATCGCTGTTGAGTTCGTCGTTTACATTGATGTTGATAATATCCAATAGCATTTTCTCGTTGTTAATGTCAACGATTTTGCCGTTCTGCCTGTTCAGATATTCCGTCAAAGCATGATGTTCCTGCTGTTTAAGAAAGGAAAGGTTGTTTTTGATGATTTTGCGCCCCATTTTGTTCTGGAAAATAGCCTTCTTCTGCGCATTGTAGACAATAATCCCTTCATTGATATTGTCAATAATGGCTTGCAGCGTTTGCAGGCGCAGACGCTTTTTCTGCTGGATTTCCACAATGTTGAGCGCTTCTTTCAGTGCGTTTAACACGCTGAGTTCATCCGATTTTATATAGATACAGTTTTTTATATTGTAGTTTTTCGCCAGCGAAATCGGTACGAAATCGCCGACAATGCCGTCGATATTGTTCATAACGACTTTTTCCATAATCAGCTTGATATCATCATCGTTTTTATACGGATTGATGGTCAAATAAACGCCGTTGATATTTATATTATCGTTCATTTTGTCGATAAGATTACTGCTGGAAATTATGGCAATGCGCTTGCAGCCCTGTTGACTTAAAGTTTCTATTGCCGTGAAAATATCCGAAAATGAAATATTCACATCAACAATCAGTTTATCAGTGTATTTTTTCAAATCGCGCGCCGTACCGCCGCGGCTGATGACAACAGAGATATCGGGGTATTGTTTCACTTTCTGCACAGCATCTTTATTTGTAGCAATAATTATCGGGATATTCAGCTTCAGCTCGTTAAAAACATTTTGAGCAACCTGAGCAATATCGTAATGGGGAGCAACGAACAGAATAGAATTCATAGTGCATCTCCTCCTATTAATTGATATAATTAATATATCCGTTATGCTGGTAAAACATCGAGCCTATAGCCAGCAGTATAATAGTTTATATTCGTTCGATGTTAGCACTTAACCTCACTAAATATAAACTATTATACTACTTTGGAAAATCAACTAGCATAACAAGTAATTAATATAATAAATGACATTAATAATATCTTCAAGTGATTTATGTGAACCCTTTTACTTATTTTTTAACTTGCGAAATATCAGCTTAAACTAAAAAATAAATACAATCGAAACAGGGATAGCATATTTTTCCGGCAATTATAATGATAAGGAACTGGAGGAATTATCAATGAATAAACCGATTATGAAAGAAGTAATGGATTTTGAACGTTCCTTCTTAATGGATAAAATGCAAAGAAGGGAATATGAACAGAAATTACAAGCATAAATCAATCTACGCTTGAAGAAAGTATATACTTAATTCAATCAAGATATACAAAAAAGCAGAACGATGATAGTTTATTCTTTCGTTCTGCTTTTTTATTAGCTGATGATAAGAGCAAGGCTGATACCGATGAGTACAATGCCCTGTACATAGCCCATTATTTTGTTGAAATTTTTAATGTTTAAGATATAATCGCGGACTTTGCCGGCGCAAACGGCAACGAGAGAAAAGACGATAAGCGTTTGCAGACCGAAGATGAAGCCGAGAAAAGCGATTTGCAGACTGACGCTGTCGGAATTAAGATTGACGAACTGCGGCAAGAAGGCAAGGAAGAATAATAATACTTTCGGGTTCAATACATTCATGATGACACCGCGGCGATACAGTTTAAAATATGAAGCACTCTTATTTACGGTATTCAGTTTTAAATCGCCCTGTGCATGGAATGCTCCCCATGCTAAATATAATAAATAGGCTACTCCGGCGTATTTCAGTACGGCAAAAGCTGTCGGCGACTGCTGAATAACGGCGGCAACGCCGATGATTACAAGCGTCGTATGAAAAATAAGCCCCGTACAAAGACCGAATGCCAGAGCAATACCGCTTCTTGCTCCGTCGGCAAGGCTTTTAGCGAGCAGATACATGATATCCGGTCCGGGCGCTATCGTCAGCAGCACGGAAGCGACAAGAAAATAAAGAAATGTAGATAAATCCATAAAAAACCTCTTTATACAGTAGAATAAACTCCCGCAAAATCGTGTTTCACGGGAGTTTTGTTATCAGCGGGATAATACTTTCATGCCGTCAACGACACTAAAACCGAGTTTAGTAAAGAAGGAAGCATGGAAATCATCCGGCGCAAAAGCGTACAGGCAAGGATAATCAGCGTATTTTTCTTTGACACGGGCGATTAATTCATCATTCAAACCTTTGCCGCGATAGTTCGGAGCAACGATTAAATAACGGATATAAGCCGTTGTTGCGCCGTCGTCAATAACGGAGATTAAAGCGGCAAGTTCATTTGCTTCTTTATCCCACGCATGAAAAACGGTGGAATTTTCTACGGCTTTTACGAGAGCTTCACCGTATTTGGCATCGGGATTGCCGAATTTGGTGAAGAAGTCAAGCAGTGTTTTGGCATCGAAATTTTTTTCCTGAGAGTACACGATATTCATTGAACATCACCTTTCTGTATTTGTATGGATTGTCTTAACAGGGATTTGAGTTCGGCTTTTTTATTGAGATAGTACGAAGCATCATCGGCGAGCGAGGTAAGCATGCCCCAGGTGGACAATGTATCCAGATAATTTCTGTTCGTGGACAGTTTGACGGTTTTGTCGAGCGGTCTGAAATATGCCCATAATTTCAGAGAAATATAGGAGTTAATGACCGGTGTTCCGTCAAAATGTGACGCCATGACGAGATAATGCTGGAACATGTTTGGCACGCTGTAACCGACGATTATATCGGCGTCCAATAAATCAGCTGTATATTTCAGTGTCTGAACCTCCCACGACTAAAGTCGCGGGGTTCCCGGTCAATATTCCTAACGGAATAAGTATCTCCGGGCTATCCCCGTAGTTCCTACGGTTCTTGTATACGTTATTTAAGATTTAAGCTATGTTTAATATTCTTAATCCTTCATTTCGAATATTTATAGCCGCATTTACATCTCTATCGTGATGGGTTTTGCATTCAGGACAATCCCATTCTCTAACATCTAAGTCTTTTACTTCGGTATTTTTAT
>JFBN01304012.1_pt1 | contig 18012 bp, 13 predicted proteins | sample 768741 | NCBI WGS metagenome assembly JFBN01 (sample SAMN01983846, study PRJNA193217) | chicken gut metagenome | biome: terrestrial biome; isolation source: ceca of Broiler chicken | host: Gallus gallus | place: United Kingdom: England | collected 2010-09-07
ATGTTCGCAGCCGTTTTGGGAGTTATCATTACAGCAGTTATAACCATGATACTTCTTAGAGGTCAGAGCGATGATGATGTAGAACGTGAGAGAGCTGCCAAAATTTTTGGGGAGAAACTTCGGATTTATCAAGACTACCTCCATACCTTATGTGATGTAATCAAAGACCATAGCCTTTCGGATGAAGAAAAAATCCGCCTTGAATTTCAGACATCCTATGTAGCAATGCACTGTGATTCTAAATACATAGCAACAGTCAGTAATGCGGTCAAGGAACTTATTGAGTATTGCTGCCCTGATGAAGACAGTGAAAACTTGAACCGAAAAAATAAGAGTGGTTCACCAGACCCTTTATTAGACAACCTTTTCTGTATAGTGGAAGCTTTCCGAAAGGATTTGTATGGTGATGACTTCAAGTTTGATGATAAGCACAAGCAAGATACGCTTGAAAATTTCTCCAATGCCTATCGCAATGCCAAAAGCCCTGACTATAATATAGCGCAAGAGCAGCAACGCATAACCGTTGATTTGAATGTGCTTTCCAATTCACTTGCCAATGCAGGGATTGACGCTGTTCCTGAAAAGAGACAAGGCAAACAAGATACTGAACAACAATCAGAAATAGCTTATGCGGAAGATACAAGTATGTGGAATAAAGCATTGTTGAAATGGAAAGAAGAAGGTTGGCAGGTTGAAGGTATGTCCAGCCAATTTGACGGCTTCAGAATGACGAATACGAACGGAAATCCCGGAGTTATTGACGTTGGATTTTGGCAAGGGCACTATTACATCCAAGCTACGTATGACAGAGGTTCTGATTTCTCAAAGCCATTAAAATGGGAAAAAGGAGGACGCAGAAGTTCTGGTCAATGGTGGCAATACTTGGCAGAGCCTTATTACAATATAGCTGAAGGGAAATTCGTAGAAACATTTAAGTCAGACAAAGAGTTGCAGCAATATATAATAGATAATGTGGAGCAACTGAAGGATATAATAAAACGACATCATCGTACTACGACTTGGAAAAATGAAGTCGGTTCTTATGATAATTGGAAAATATTTATTTGGTATTGGGATATGTTGGCTTGCGAACTGTCATCTGACGAAGAGGGTACTCCCTACATGGACATAATAGAAGATGGGAAAAGCGGGAATGTTCTCATACAATTCGCCAACCGGAAAGAAGACAATGATTTACTAAACAAAACCCTTAAACGGATAGGATGCCAAGATAAAGAAATTGGAACGAACGGCTATGTCATATTGGAAGCCGTACGTTCTACTGATGCAAGTGTAGTTTCCGAAAGAGTAAAATATTGGATTGAGAAAATAAACGGCTGACTGCCCAACATGACACAGGGAATCAAGATGAAAAGTTTTGTGGCAATTGACTTTGAAACTGCCAATCAGTATCGTTCAAGCGTATGCAGCGTTGGAGTTGTTGTCGTAAAGGACAATAAAATTATAGACAAGTTTTATAGTCTTATCCACCCTGCACCCAATTATTACTCATATTGGAACACGCAAGTCCATGGCTTGACGATTGATTCCACTCAATCGGCTCCCAATTTCCCTGATGTATGGGCAAAGGTTAGTCCACTGATAGGAGATCTGCCATTGGTCGCACACAATAGTTCGTTTGATGAAAGTTGCCTGAAAGCGGTTTTTCACGCTTATGGAATGCCATACCCGAATTATGCATTCTACTGCACATGCAGGGCTTCGAGAACTATTTTGGGCAATAAACTTCCAAATCACCAACTCCAAACCGTGGCACAATACTGTGGCTATGATTTGGAAAACCATCATCATGCGTTAGCTGATGCTGAAGCTTGCGCACAAATAGCCATAAAAATATTGAATTTTAATTTGTAATGTTATGGAATCTACGACAATTAAAGCCTTATTCGGAAGACGTAATATCCGATTTGTTATTCCAGAATACCAACGTGCTTACGCTTGGGGAGAAAGGCAATTCTCGCAGTTCGTTGAGGATTTAAGGGAATGTGACGAGAATTACTATCTAGGACACTTCCTTTTTGAACAAAGTGACGATACTTTATATGTCATTGACGGCCAGCAACGTCTAACTACATGTATCATCTTTTTCAGTACATTAGTGAATGCTTTAAAGCATCGGCATGAGGAATGGGACAATAACGAAAACGCAGATGACATCAAAAACTTATTGGAGGACATTACTGATTACTATTTGAAAGATATAAGACGCAATAAGCAGAAATTCATGACTGTACCTTATGACAACAATTTCTTTGTGGATGCAGTCATTGAAAACAAAGAGTCTGTTTCAGAAGAAGATTTGACCTCAAAGTCAAGAGTTGCCATGTATAAAGCTCGCACATACTTTGAAACGGAATTAAAGGAATCCTCTGTACAGCAAATGCTTTCTTGGGTTAACACGTTGGAGAACGCATCCATTACCACTTTTATTGTCAAGGACAAGTTGCAGGCAGCACAGATTTTCGCATACCAAAATGACAGAGGTAAGAAACTTACCAATTTGGAAGTTCTCAAAGCCTATTTCATGTTACAGATTTTCCGCATAGGAAATAATGAGGATGACATACACTATATAGAAAAGGCTTTTGAAGAAATATATCATAACATCGTCCTTGTATCTGTGGATGAAGATAATGTCCTTAACTACTATTGGAGAGCTGTAGGTCCAAAAGGATATTATAGCGAGAAAGTTGTAGGCGAAGTCAAGGATTGGCTTAAATCCATTTCAAGAGAAGAACAAACAAAACATATAAAAAGTTTTGTCAACGGACTATCCAAAGCCTTTTGCCTTATCAAACAGATAGAGCAGGACAACTCCTTCAATACTGCAAACTTGAAGTGCATGAATAACATGGCTTTTTCATATCCTATGCTCATTAAAGCGAAACTGTCGAATGTTAGCGATGAAGTATTCATGCGCCTTATAAAGCTGTTGGAAAATCTAACGTTCCGTTCATTGATTAGGGGCGGACGAGCTGATATAACAAGTAGGTTGCAGAATGTCATACAAAATGCGAACGATACTGAAAGCTTTAATAAACAGATAGATTCTGTGAAATGGAAACTTAACAACGATTGGTGGTGGGGGTATTGGAGCGATACGGAAATGCTCAATCACGTTAGGAGTGGTGGGTTTTATGGCAACCGTGTGGATAACTACTTACTATGGAGATATGAACAGTATTTGTGTAATGATAATTATCCAACTCCTAAGGTTTCTTATTCGGATGTCATTTCCAACGAAAGTATTGAACATATAGCCCCACAGACACAAGCTAATCCTTTAGAAAATGGTTATGGCGTTTATGAGGATAAGGAAAATCCTGAAGAAGGAATCGTTTCAGGTGAATGGATGAATTGCGTTGGAAACCTGATGTTGATGGCTGGACGGCAAAATAGTTCTTTGGGAAATCGTCCATTTGCGGATAAATTACAAGTATATGGTCGGGACAATCTATTGAATCAACAAAAAGAGATTATAGAATTTGTAACAGACAAAGAACATCCCGTTTGGGACAAGTCAAGTATAGAAAGACGTTTCAACAAGATTGTCAGTGCGGTAAAAGAAATTTGGAATTTGAACAATATATAAACCGAACGAATAATCGACAATGGTATTTGCAATGCAGTAACATTACTTTTTTCACAAGATATGTTACTGCATTTTTGTATATACCAATAAAACATGTACCTTTGCAACAAAGAGTTGTTTGGCAGAAGAATACCGCAAATCACAGAGTTTGAGACTGTTGCCAAGTCATTACCTCGTTCTTCGAGAAAAGCTCATAAGTAGCTCATTTCTAATATATTCCTATTTTAACATCGGATTTTTCCTGAAAAAATCACTACTTTTGTCTGAGGTCCGTTTCCTCATATCCACCGACTCGCAGACTTATGAATAATCCGCTCATCTCCGTCATCATACCGGTCTACAATGCCGAATCGTTCTTGCCGGCCTGCCTCGACAGCGTGCTGAGTCAGGACTATTCGTCGTTTGAGATTCTGGTCATCGACGACGGTTCGACCGACAACTCGGCGGCTATCATCGACCGATATGCAGCCCGAGAGCCACGTATCGTAGCCCTGCACCAAAGCAACGCCGGAGTATCGGCTGCCCGCAACCGGGGATTGGCCGAGGCCCGGGGCGAATACATCGCCTTCGTCGATGCCGACGACCGGGTAACCTCCTCCTACCTCTCCCATCTGCTTTCGGTGCAGGCCGACTTGATGATAGCTGGCATATCGCTACTTTATGAGTCGTCGGGACGAACGGAGTCTCACGGATTTGAACACACCCGCTCGGCTCACACCGATCGGGAACGGGGTATGATCTTTGCCGATGCCGAAATACACGACACCACCAAAGGGCCTTGCAACAAGCTGTTCAAGCGCGAGATTATCGAGCAGCATCACCTTCGCTTCGACCCGCGCTACTCCTATGGCGAAGATCACCTGTTCGTATTGGAATTTGTGAAACACGGCCAGTCGATAGCACAAATTGCCCACATCGACTACCTCTATATCCACCGCAAAAACTCATCGCTCACCCACCGGCTGCTCCCCTACAAGGCTCTGTCGGCCTACGCTCGCGAGGCCTGCGCTCTGCGGCAAGAGCTCATCGCCCAACTTGGTATCGACAACCGGGAGTACGACCGCTACCTGCTGGAAGAACGGGCACACCTCATCTACCAGTCGATTTACAGCCTATATACAGCCGAAGGGAATTACCCCCCGCACGAGCGGTGGAGATTCCTGGAAGGGGTTTATCAACAAGACTACGACTTCGTGATAAAGGCGACCCGGCTACCCCTCATCTTCCGACTTATGAAGATGGCATTGAAATGGAAAAACCGCCCACTCACCGACGGCATGTTGCTACTCCTCTCGCGAGGAAAAGAGGGAATCAAGAAACACCTTTGAAATCAAGCCCTACTTACATTGGATAACTACTTGCAGCGAGCCCAAAAGTCGAGGAATCGCCGAGCTACCACCTCGTCGCGATTGTGCTTGACCACAAACTCGCGGCTGCGACGGGCCTGTTCAGGCAAACGTTCGGGGTGCAGCACAATATCTTCCAGTTGAGTTTCCAACTTTTCATCGTCGGGTATGGCATTCACGATAGGCCGGTTCTCGGTCTCCCCGATAAAATCGTAGTATTCGGGCTCGGCACCACTCACCGCAACCAACCCCTGAGCCATCGCCAGCAAAGCATTGGTTGCCGGGGTATAGCTGTACATCTGGTCAAGCACTACATGCGACGACCTCATCAACCCCACATATTCGCTATAAGGACGATTCTCGACAAAGACCAACTCGCACTTGTCGGGGTGACGCTCCGCGACCCGACGGGCGGCGGCCCACATACGGTCGGTTCCCTTCTCGACCATACGGTCGCGATGTACCCCCAGGAAAAGTCTGACCCGCGATGGCACCTCATCGCCATGCGCCATCGTAAAAGAGTCGGTATCGATGGGAATGCCGGCATAGGCCAATCGCGAAGAATCGACCACCCGGCGACACGACTCGTTGTATTCATACAGGCCGCTCACAATCCCGCGCACACGGTCATATACATAATGGGTGTAATCGGTCAGTACCGGGGCCTGCCAGCGCCGAAGCTCGTCGGGTTGGGCAAGGGCAAGCGGCGAGGGTTGATTGCCTACTCTCCATTCGTTATACCGCAACGCACCCGACAGGCAAAAATCGATGTAGTAGGTATCGGTCCCCATAGCGGTGAGATAGACCGCCCCGTTCCTGGCAAGCAGGTGATCAAACAACAAGCGCAATCGACAAGGTTGCAAGGCGACAAATCCCGGTGAATTAATCTGTACGACATCAAATCCCTCCAACCGCGATTTCAAGAGCATATTCAATTTGGCCCACAGCAACAGTCCCCCCATCTTGTTCTTGAAAGGCCTCGACGTATCAATATCGCGGGCCGTATTCATCCACTGCGACCCGTCCGATGCCACGACCACCTCATGCCCCATTCTACGCAAGGCCAACGACAGGGCCCGATGATAATTGCTGTAATCACCTGCTAACAATATCTTCATGAACCTATACTCTCCTTCAATTTAGCTCTTTCTTTGAAACTTTATTCACTTTCCTCCGAACTCATCGGCCCAACAGTTTTCTTAAATGGAAATAGATGTTTTCGGATAAGAGAAAAAGTCTGAAATTCTTAAACGGATAGTAACCCATCTTGAACTTTAATACGAGTCTTATCCTCCGGGCATCAATTGTTTCCAGTGCCGATGAGATTTTGCTCAATATCTCTTTTTGTTCTTCAACGGTAAAGTGCTGTTTGTTGTTGAAATAATACCAGTAAGCACCCACAACGTTGAGCCACCTTATGTTCTCATACAAATCGAAAATCTTGTCGGCGTCCGTCAGCGAACCTTCTCTCTCCTCTTTTTTAAGCAGCTGCAACAAGCTGTAATTGGCCGCAAGTATGTCGAATCTCCGTATGGAACATGAGTTGGTCATTGATTCCACATGTCTTCTGTAAAAGTATTTACCTTCCGATATAACGACTTTGCGTGAATGCAGGTAATGCAATCGGGTTGCATTCTCATCGCTGTAAAGCAAGGTTGAGTTGTCGAACAAATATTTCTTGTGTATTTCAGCGCGGAGCATATATAAGCCATGTATACTCCAATCGAGGCTGAGTACGAATGCCTCCTCGCCGCTTATACATTTTTTATCGGTTTTATTTTTGTATTCGACCATCTTCCCGGTCTCTTCATAGTATTGCATCAACCGAAACAGGGAGGCATCGGCATCCGGTTCTGATTCTATGGCTTCAACGGCTTTTTCTATCGAGTCGTCGGAAAACCAATCGTCACTGTCGAGCATGGTAATGTATTGTCCAGAAGCAACTTTCAACCCCTCGTTTCTTGCATTGGCCAAGCCTGAGTTTTTTGACAGTGTCAAAACCTTTATTCGGTCATCGGTCAATGCATATCTGTTCAAGATATCGGCCGAACTATCATTTGAGCCGTCGTCAATACATAGTATTTCAATATTCCTGTAAGTCTGCGACACAAGAGAATCCAGGCATTTGCCGAGATATTTCTCGGCATTGTAAACGGCTACCAAGATAGATACTTTACTGGTCTGCATTATCCTTACCCTTTTTCACTTTATTCATTATTTTACTGATGATATTCATCTCCCTGTTGAGTATATACAACGATATGGCAACCGAAATAAACACACACACAGGTCCAATGGTCCATTTGATCATAGGATTTTCAGAGAACGATACTACAATACAGCCCACTAACAGGACAAACTGTGCCAAATATAGAGGCATGGGAGTAAAGCTGAATTTGAACCCATATTTCCATCTGTGTGTCAGATGTATGACAAGCATATCTACAAATCCCGCTACCGAAAGAGCAATTCCCGTACCGGTGAGGCCTGCCATCTTGTATCCAACAGGTATGGCTATCGCTACGAAAGCGTCGTAAATAAATTCTACGGTAAGAAACATTTTAGAATCTCCGACGGCCAACGGGAGATAGGCTGCCGGAAGAGTCAGTGACTTGAAATACATGTAAAGTGCAGCACATGTGGCCATCGGAATTGCAGGCGTAAACCGGTCGGTAAACAGAATCTGTACAATCAGAGGCATAGCCATGACAAAAATGGTAAGAAATGGCGACATCAGCAATACACAGGCTTCAATCTGCCGGTTGATTGTCACATTCATTTTCTTCTTATCGAAACATGCCACTGACAGGCGAGGGAAGTAATCGGTTTCAAGAGCAACGAATACCACAGAGGCATACGTCACAGCCATCATGTATCCGCTGTTGTAAAATCCCACATCGTCAAGTCCACCAAGATCGAGTAGGGCTATTCGTATCAACAGCTCGGCTCCTTGCCCGAATACACCGGACAAGATAAATGCAACACCAAGTTTTATGAGCGGTATCCCCTTTTTTATGTTGTTCATGGAACGCCATGTTGCCTGCCACGGATAAGTTTTTGTGGAATAGTGCAGGTGTATTACCGTCACAGCAAGATTGCTTAGAAGCAATGCGGGTACTATACCTTTTATCCCCAGCCAAATATACAAGGGCGTACTTAGTATCAAGGTAGAGGCGGCTCCAAATACCGATATGAGAGCTACACGTTTCAGTTGCCTGAGACCTTTCAGAATGGCAATTTCACCCCCTATGATGCTCATCATTGCAACGATGGGCGAGATGGCGCAAAATATTGCCGTATATTCGTAATTTTTGAAAGTCCACAGACTCAGTAACGGTGAGATGGCGCAACAAACAACCATGCCAAATATCGCGGTCATGAGGCTCCAAGTCCTGACGGTATCGACAAAATCGGCAATTTCCCTCGTGTCTCCTTCGTCAAAAAGCTCCGATACATTTCTGACAGCGCTAAATGATATGCCGAAATTTGTGGCTTCGCTCAGGAGTCGAACTACGTTGTTGTAAATATTAATCAAGCCCAATCCCGAAGGCCCTAACAATGCCGCTGTCAATTTGTTTCTGATTACACCGACAAGCATAGTCACCCCCTGCACACCACCAAACAAACCCGTATATTTTATAATATGTTCGTATGTGGCGTCCTCCTGTCCTACTTCTTTTGTCGGTAACTCGCTCATTTATATAATTTTGAATCCGGTTTCCTTCACAATGGCACGGTATATCGTTTTATCCTCCCCGCCGGTCATACCGGTTATAAGTCTATTTCGTAAATATTGTAGGCGACGCCCCGGCACCCGAACCCCTCTTTCTGAGTGATGAGCCCCTCGTTGAGGTAGTGACCCATCTCCTCGGTCGACTGCCCAAAGTCGAACCACTTGCGGGAGGCGAATACCTCGCCGATGATTTTCCCGTACAACAGGTCGAGGGCTCCCGAGTGCTTCCCCTCGTGCGAAGCCGAGGTGTATTGCGCGTGGGCCACGATACCCGTGTCGTAGATGACACTACCGGCCAGCACCTCGTCGCCGCGCAGGGTGACAAAGTGGCGTATGCGGTCGGGGAAACGGCTGTGCAGCAGTTCGATCTCGGCCAGCGAATGGACCGGCTTCACCCGATAGCGCTCTTGCAGATTGGACTCCAACACTTGCCAGAAGGGGGCGAAATCGGTTGTCTCGACCACCTGCAAACCAGCCTGTACGGCCTTCTTCATGCGGCTGCGGCGGTCGGCCCGGAAGCGCAGCGGATTCTCCTGCTGCACTGCCGACGAGATGTTGCACCCCACCCAACGGGCACCCAGTCGGAAGAGAGCATAGAGGTCGGCCTCCGACGGATAGCGGTGATAGATATGGGGCACACATTTATAGACCCATTTGACGAACCGTTCCTTGCGCAGAAAGTCGGCAATGAGCTGCATGATTGCGAGCACCTGCACCGTGGTGTTGCGGGTGGTCATGATCAGACCGCCGTAGGTGAGGCCGGCGTGTGAATAGAGCACATCGCCCTGCCGGTTGGCCGGCAGCAGCGCCAGCAGTTTGTTATCGTCGTAGACCAGCAGCGAATAGTCGGTAAAGCGGTCGGCGTGATACTCCATGTATTCGCGCAGAAACAGAAAAGTACCGTTCGACGATTCGTTGACGAAATCGTTCCAGTCGCGGTGATAGGCCGCCGTGTATCGGTGTATCTCCATCATAGGGGTCTCTCCTTGTCGGTTACATGTTCAACCACGATTCGGGATTCAGCTTCGTGCGCTCCTTCCACAGCTGGAAGGTCAAGATGGTGCGGTTACCGTCCTGCGAGTCGGAGTAGATCTTACCCAGGTTCTGCCCGGTCTTCACCTTCTCACCGGCCCGCACATAGACCTCGCTCAGGTTGGCATAAATCGTGAGGTAGTTACCGTGACGCACGATGATGGTGCTGTTGTAGCCCGGGGTCACAAAGATGCGCGAAACCACGCCGTTGAAGACGGCGCGTGCTCTCGTACCCGGTGTCGTCTCAATGTCGATACCGCTGTTCTCGGTCTGCACATAGCGCAACTCGGGGTGCTGCTGACGGCCGAAGTGGGCCACAATCTTGTAGCTGCCCGAGAGCGGGAAGGGCAACTTGCCCTTGTTCTTCGCGAAGCTGCCCGACAAGGCCAGCTCCTCCTTGGTCATCTTGTAACCTTTGCTCGAACGCTTGACCGTCGAGCTCTTTCCGTCGGCCTTGTCGGCCCGTTCCGACGACTTGCGCTCCTCCTCGGCAATGAGTTGCTCCAACTTGCGGTCGAGTGCCTCGGCCTGTTTGCGCTTGCGGTTTATCTCCTGTTTCAGCTGTTTCTCCTGTTTTTTCAGTCCGGCAATGAGGTTGCGCTTGCTGCTCTCCTGCTTCTGCAACACCTCGGCCTCGGCACTGCGCTCCTTCAACACGGCATTCTTCTCGGCCACACTCTTGGCCAACTGCTGTTGCAACTCTTCGAGCTGCTGTTTGCGCTCGGCAATCTCGGCCGCCTGCCGTTTGCGCCAGGCCGAATACTCTTTCAAGTACCGGGCCCGCCGATACGACTCGCTCAACGACGAGGCCGAAAAGATGAACATCAGTTCGTCATACTCCGACCGCCGGTGTCCCATGCGCTTCACGGCACCGGCATAGCTGCGCTTCTTGGCCGTGAGGTCCTTCTGCAACAGATAGATGGTATCTTTCACCGCCCGTTGTTTGCGGTTGATGGTGGCAATCTCCTTGTTGATTTTGGCAATGAGGTTACGCTGCTGCTTAATCTCGGCCGTGATGCTGTTCAACTCGTTGAGTGAACTCTTGGCGCTGCGCAGCGTCTTGTTCAGTTTCTTGTTGGTCTCGTTCAGCTCTTTCAAGGTCTGCTCCCGATTCCGGCGCAGCTTTTCCATTTCGAGGGTTTGGGAGAAGAGAGCCGTCGAAGCCCCCAAACCGATTATACATAACAGGATCAACCACCTTTTCATAACGACAACTCCTTTAACAACTGCGTGGCCGTGACACGCGTATATCTTGACAAATTGGGTTTCTCTACACTCACACTCCCGTTCCAGGCTACCGACGAGGCATCATAGTGCAGGTTGAGCGACAGCGGCAGGCTCAGCCCCGTAAGGGCCAGTTGCATGCTCGTGGGGAAATTATCGCTCTGTCCCTGCCTGATGAAATCGGCATAGTGGCATACCACCGACTTGCGGCCGTCGGCCGAGGTGCATTTCGTCGAGAGCAACTTCGTGCCGTTCAGGTCGAAGCGATAGCCAAACCGGGCATCTTGCCGGCGGGGCAACAGCGACCAGCGCGACGAACCCGAGGCCACCACCTCGAAATCGTCGATGCGATACTGACCCGATGTCGTATCCAACAGGAAGATGCGGCCCAACAGGGCATCTTGCACCGTAGCCAGCGAGAAGGTCTGGGCGAGTTGGTTGCCGATGTCGGCCAGCGACTCGGCCATGTAGCGCCGCTGCATCTTGTCGACGAGGAAAAGGCTGTCGCGCGTCATGTAGAGACGGGCCACCTCGATGCCCAGAAAGATGCGCACCGAGATTTGCAGCGACTCGCCGCACACCATGCGCACCTGGGTCGAGGCACTCAGCGAACCGCCCTGTCCCAAAGCCAGGTCGGCCGACCCCTTCGACGAGAAGGTGCTCCACTGGGGATACGAGGCGACGAGATTCTCGAAATCGTTCCGGATCTCCTGCGGCACCGACTGGCCGGTGGCCAGCTCTTTTCCCCCTTTACAGCCAGCCAAAACTGAGAGCAACACGATGCAGAGTGCTATGGGTATATACCTCATGGTTCAATATATTTCTTTTGCTTGATTTTCTCCTTCAACAACTCGGCCGACTCACTACCGGCATCGAGTGCCTTCTGCCAATATTCCACCGCCTCGTCGACCTCGCCCAGCATGTAGAGTATGTCGCCATAGTGTTCAAACAGTTCGGCACTGACCTCCGGGCTCTTGTCGAGGGCATTCTTCATGTAGAGACGGGCCAGTGAATAGTCGCCCTTCTTGAAAAATATCCAGGCATAAGTATCGAGATAGGTAGCGTTGTCGGGCTCGGCCTTCACCGTCTGGGCACTCATGCGCTCGGCCTTGTCGAGGTCGCGCCCCTCGGTGGCCAGGAAATAGCTGTAATTGTTCAGCACCGCTATGTTCGAGGCGTTGTACGACAGGGCCTTGTCATACATGGCATAGGCCTTCTCCCGATCGCCCGACGAATGGTAGACGTCGCCCATCTGTCCGTAGAAGAACGATTTTGTTTCGTTGTCCCGTTCGTCGACATAGGTGAGCCCCGTCTCCAACATGTCGAGGGCCTCGGCATAACTCTTGGTCTGGGTGCTGGCCACCGCCACATACATGTAGATATCCTTCTGGTCGGGCACATACTGTATGGCCCGCTTCCCCACCTCGATTACCTCGGGGTATTTCTCCTGATAGAGGTACAGCCCGATGAGCTGCAACCAGTTCTCGGGGTTGGTGGGAGCCAGATCGGCAGCGATGGCATACTGCTCCTCGGCCCGGGTAAACTCCTGCCGGCTCGACAGGTACATGCCGAAGAGCCGATGCACGGGCTCCTCCTGCGGATATTGTTCGAGCATGTCGGCAAAGAGCGAATCGACCCGGTTCAGCTCCTGCTTCTTCTTCATGAGGTCGATGATGTAGGTGCTGAAAATATTCAGCTTCGTATTCACGTCGATATGCCTGTTCATCAAGGCATTGCGAATTTCGTTGTTGTAGGCGATGGAGTCGCCCTTCTTCTCGTAGTAACCGGCTTTCGACAGGTAGACGTAACCGTTCTCGGGTTCCAATGCCAAAGCCCGGTCGTACATCGATAGGGCGGCCGAGTCACGACCCACTTCGAGATAGATGTCGCCCAGCAGTCGCATGTAGTCGGTGTTCTGGGGGAAGGTGCGCTGCAACTTCTCGGCCTCGGCCACCATGGCGTCGCGGTTGCCCATATACCCGTACAGTTTCAGTTTCTCGATGGTAATCGGCTCCATCATGCCCATGGCCGACTCCAAGCTGTCGTAGCAGGCCACGGCCGATTTCAAGTCGCCTTTGGCCGTATAGGCCTCGGCCAGAGCCGAGTTGATTTCGCCCTTGTCGGGATTCTGTTTGAGCAGGCGCGACCAGATGCGTATCGCCTCGTCGTGCTGCCCGCTCTGTTGCGAGAAATTGGCATACACCACGTTGTACCAGTAGTTCCCGGGGTACTGTTCGGCCGCATACCGCAAGTCGGTACGGGCCTGCTCGTAGTTGCCCAGTTGCAGGTAGTAAGGCGCCAGGAAGAAGCGGGCGGCCGCACTGGTCGTATCGATTTCGGCAGCCCGGCACATCAGGTCGAAAGCCGCGTCGTTGTGGCCGAGAGCCTTTTGCCGCTCGGCCTCCAAGTAGAAATATTCAAACTTCTGGCGAGCCTCGTCCGACAACTCACCCCCGGCCGTGTTTCGATACAGGCCACAACTCGTCAGCACGAGGCATAGCCCGGCACACAGCCACACAAACGATCTGTATCTTTGCATTCCTATCCCCATCGTTATTGTTTGGGAAGACTGTTTACTTTACACCCGTATGCCCGAAACCGCCGGCACCGCGCTCGGTCTCGTCGAGCGACTCGACCTCGTCCCATTCGACCCGGCAATACTCCTTCACCACCATCTGGCAGATGCGCTCGCCGTCCTCGATGGTAAAGGGCTTGTCCGACACGTTAAGCACGATGATGCCCACCTCGCCCCGGTAGTCGGCATCGATGGTACCCGGCGTGTTGGGAATCGTGATACCGTGTTTCAAAGCCAACCCACTGCGCGGCCGTATCTGAGCCTCATAGCCCTCGGGCAGAGCGATATAGAGGCCGGTAGGTATGAGCATACGTTCGAGGGGTGCCAGGGTCACCGGCTCCGACAGGTTGGCACGAATATCCATTCCGGCCGAAAACAGCGTACTGTAAGAGGGCAGCGCATGGTGCGACTTGTTGACTATCTTGACAGAGACTTTCATCGGGATATACTTTTATAAAGACTACTTATTTTCACTCTTTTAATCTGCGAAAATAACGAAATACTCTCAATAAAGCACCCTATTTTTTATATTTTATGTGATACCCCGACAATCGAGGCCGAGTATTTTGCTCTCCGTCCCTGTTTTTGTCTCTCTTTTTTACTACATTTGTACCGATTGTTGAGAAGAAATCATGAATACGCAAGCCAAGGATATCCCCACCCAAATGCACTGGGACCGACTGATTACCTCCAAGCGATTCGGCATGGAGAAGTATCACGACGAGCGGCACCACACCCGCACCGATTTCCAGCGCGACTACGACCGGCTGGTCTTTTCGGCGCCCTTCCGCCGGTTGCAGAACAAGACGCAGGTCTTCCCGCTGCCGGGCAGTATATTCGTGCACAACCGCCTCACCCACAGCCTTGAAGTATCGTGCGTAGGGCGTTCACTGGGCAATAACGTATCGACCACGCTATCCGAAAAGTACAGCTCCGAACCCTGGTGCCACAAGCTCTACCACCTGGGGGCCATCACCTCGGCCGCCTGTCTGGCTCACGACCTGGGCAATCCGCCTTTCGGTCATTCGGGCGAGCGCGCCATCTCCACCTACTTCTCCGAAGGGAACGGGCAGGTGTTGAAAAAGGAGTTGAAAAACGAACATCACTGGCAGGACTTTACCCACTTCGAGGGAAATGCCAACGCCTTCCGCCTGCTCACCCATCAATTCCACGGCCGTCGGCCGGGAGGTTTCGCACTCACCTACTCGACTCTCGCCTCGATTGTGAAATATCCCTACTCGTCGATACAGTCGACCAAGCGGGGCAAGTCGGGATTCTTCACCTCGGAGAAGAAGGATTTCCTGCGCATCGCCAACGACCTGGGCATGCTCCCCGAGGGCGACAGCGGCGAACGCTACCACCGCCACCCGCTGGTCTATCTGGTGGAGGCTGCCGACGACATCTGCTACCAGATCATGGACATCGAAGATGCCCACAAATTGAAAATACTCGACACCGAGACGGTCAAAGGACTCTTCCTCGACTTCTTCGACGCGAAACGGCAACAGCACATTCTCGACGTGCTCAAAGTGGTGACCGACCTCAACGAACAAATCGTCTACCTGCGCTCCTGCGTCATCGGCACCCTCATCGACGAATGTTCGGCCCTCTTCTGTCGCGAAGAGCAGGCACTGCTCGAAGGGCGCTTCACCGGGTCGCTGGTCGAGCACATCTCCGACCGTCCCTGCCAGGCCTACCGCCACTGCTCCGAAATCGCCTTCGAGAAAATCTACAAGTCGTCCGACGTGCTCGACATCGAGTTGGCCGGTAACCGCATCATCTCGGTACTGCTCGACAAGTTTCTCGATGCCGTGCGTTACCCCGACAAGGCCTACTCGCGGCTGCTGCTCAACAAGGTGCCCGAACAATACGAGATGCACGCCCCCACCCTCTACGGGAAGGTACAGGCGGTCATCGACTACATCTCGGGCATGACCGACGTCTACGCCCTCGACCTCTATCGCAAAATCAACGGCATGAGCCTCCCTTCGCTCTAAACACAAATACCCTCATGAAAAAAAGAATCTGCACGATCCTCCTGCTTCTGCTCTTTGTCCCCCTGCTGCGTGCGGCGGGATATACGCCCGAGCAGGTGCCCAACGTCCACCAGACCGACGGCCGCCGGTTTGTGAGCAACCCCGACGGCATACTCTCGGCCGAAACCGTGACCCGGCTCGACCAGATGCTCCTCGACCTGCAAGGGGTCAACACCTCGGAGGTGGCTGTCGTGGCTCTCGAATCGATTGGCGACACCTCGCCCGACCTCTTTGCCACCGACCTCTTCACCCGGTGGGGCATCGGCAAGCAGAACGACAACGGACTGCTCGTGCTGCTCGTGCTCGACCAGCGGCGCATCGTCTTCCGCACCGGCTACGGTCTGGAAGGTGTCCTGCCCGACGCCATCTGCAAACGCATACAGACGCAATATATCCTGCCCCGATTCAAGGAGGGGAACTACGACCAGGGTATGCTCGACGGCATCACGGCCGTCAGCCGCATACTCACCGACCCTGCGGCAGTCGAGGAGATTACCGCCCCGCAGCAGGTACAAGGGCTGGAAATAGACTGGGGACGCATCTTCAACATCTACCTCACCGTGTCGCTCGTTGTCTCGCACATCTTGCTCTTTACCATGCTGTGGATCATGGCCCGCTATGCCCGCAAAGGGCCCTACGAGCAATACAAACGACTGGTGGCATTCCGTCCGTTCCTGCTGACCGGCAGCTTCATCTTCCCCTTCTTCGTGTGGCTGCTCTATGCCGGGATAAACCGGCGGCTCAGACGGCTGCGCAACAAACCCCGCAAGTGCGAATCGTGCGGCAGCCCCATGCGCAAACTGAACGAGGAGGAGGATAACCTCTACCTCACCCCCCAGGAGAATACCGAGGAACATCTCAACTCGGTCGACTACGACGTGTGGCTCTGCGACCACTGCGGCAACACGCTCGTCTACCCCTACGAAAACCAGTTCACCCAATACCAGCGCTGCCCCTACTGCCACAGCCGGGCTTACAGCCTCGAAGGCGACTACATCTTGCGCCGGGCCACTGCCGTGAGCACCGGCCTGGGCGAGAAGCGCTACACCTGCGCCCACTGCCACAAGACCGTCCGCAAATCCTACATTATCCCCGTGGTTGCTGCGGCTGCCATCATAGGTGGTTCGGGCCGGGGCGGCGGTTTTGGCGGAGGCGGATTCGGTGGCGGCTTTGGCGGAGGATCTACCGGAGGCGGCGGTGCCTCGTCGGGCTGGTAACCGACCCGAACAGGCCGAAACAAAAACAGGAATCATTCACCCCAATTATACCATGAACATGAAAAAATCACATCACCTGCTCTGCGCGCTGGCCCTCGGTACGTTGGCAGCCTGCAACACGTCGACGCAAAGCCCCGTGTCTCTGCAATGGGAAATGGGCGAAAACCAAGTCGAACCCGACTACTACGAAAGTACCTTTACCCTGGTCAACACCTCGACAAAACCCCTCGAATCGGGCTGGGAAATCTATTTCACCCAACTCTCCCCGCGAGGTGTCAAGGCCCGTGAAGGGTCGCCGGTGACTATCGAGATGGTCAATCCCGGCTACTATAAAATAGCACCGGCAGATTCGTGGCAACCGCTCGCTCCGGGCGACTCGATTGCCATTCCCTACCTGAACGGGGGCACTTTTATCCAGACACAGTTCACCCCCAAGTCGCCCTTCTTCGTCACGGCCGACGACAAAGCGGTCTCCATACCCTTTACCATCGCCCCCTTCACCCGCGAATCGCAATGGACAATACCGGGACACAAGGCGCCCAACTATCCCGACGGCGAGGTGTGCTATGCCCAGAACGAGGCCTTGCAGACCGACTACCAACCGCAAACCTACGACCTGCTGCCTTCGCTCAAAGAGGTGACCCCGCGCGAGGGGGTGTCGGTGATCGCCGAAAACATCTCGCTCAGCGTCGAGAAGGGATTTGCCGGTGAAGCCCGTCTGCTGGTACAGGAACTGGAAAAGATAGGTTACCACGTCACCAACAACGGACAGACCGTCATCGCCCTCTGTCACTTCCCCAAGAACAGTCAGGCGCGCAACGACGAACACTACCGTCTCGACGTGAAAGACAACTACATCACCATCAGCGGAGGGACGCCCCACGCCATCTTCAACGGCACCCAGACGCTGCTCTCGCTGCTGAAACGGCAGGCGATTCCCGCCCGACTCGAAAACGTGGCCATCAACGACTACCCCGACCTGCCCTACCGCGGCATGATGCTCGACATCTCGCGCAACTATACCCGCAAGGCCGACCTCTTCAAACTGATTGACCTGCTGGCAGCCTATAAGCTGAACGTGTTCCACTTCCATTTCAGCGACGACGAAGGGTGGCGGCTCGAAATTCCCGGGCTCGAAGAGCTCACCTCGATAGGCTCGCGCCGGGGCTTCACCCGCGACGAGAGCCAATGCCTCTACCCCAACTACTACGGCGGGTGGAACCCGGCCGATACAAC
>JFBN01306245.1_pt1 | contig 17966 bp, 25 predicted proteins | sample 768741 | NCBI WGS metagenome assembly JFBN01 (sample SAMN01983846, study PRJNA193217) | chicken gut metagenome | biome: terrestrial biome; isolation source: ceca of Broiler chicken | host: Gallus gallus | place: United Kingdom: England | collected 2010-09-07
GATATACATAATTATAGCAGTGAATAAAATTGTCAGAATATTACTTCTTTTATTTTTCTTCAAAAACCTATTGACAGGATAACCTGCATATGCTATAATATAGTCAAGATAAAGGAAGCCAGCGCTGTGAAGCGCCTAGCATCCGATATCATATAAGCTGGATGATAGCTAAAAGCATAGAAAGGGAAGAATATGGAAAATATTAGAAGCTATGAGGACATGGAAAATTATGTAAGAAATCAGATTGAAAATTCATGGGATTTTGTGGATAAAGATTCATGGGGATTCATCATCATGGTGGTGGGAATACAAGGTAAGTATGAAAGGTATATTTCAAGTTGTTTATGGTTAGCTGGCGATAACGCCGAGGAAGAAATAGTAAGAAAGTCCGTTTTAGAAGCCGAAAGTTTGTTTGAAATCACCTATGAAGATGCTGTGAGCATGCAATATAGTGCGGATCTGGAAGAGGCGGAAACGTCCGATAGGTTCTTTGCACGAGTGAGAGATAATGAAGACAATTTCTGGGAAGCCGAATACATGGCCGCAATGGATGATCCAGAGACTGAGGATAACATCAAAAAGCTTGCGGCGGATCTATGGAAGCAGTGGAAGGAGAATGAACTTGATGAATAAATTTTATACTTACTTTAATAACTGTTCATCATTAGAAGAAGCCAGGCGGGTTTATATCCGCCTGGCGAAAACAGCCCACCCAGACGCTGGCGGGAGTACAAAGGATATGCAAGACTTGCAAGAAGCCTATGAAATGTATAAAAGTAAGAATAACGTAAAAATGGAAAAAGAGGATTTCACGATTGATTCAATTATCAACGATATTCTTTCCATGAACATTTCATGCGAGCTAGTAGGTTCATGGATATGGCTTTTCACTGAAAATACGTATCAAAATAAGGAAAAACTAAAATCAATGGGTTTTCGTTTTTCTGGCGGAAAAAAGCGTTGGTACTGGACACCGAACCCTCGCCACGTGAGAGGCGGGAGTAAGCTGAAAATGGAAGAAATTCGCATGAAGTATGGTGCAACTATTTATAAAAATAGGACTATTCAAATTGAGGAGGATTAACCATGACACGCAAAGAAACACTTGATTATATCAATAATATGGACATTACAGAATTATTGAAATATGATTTACGTAAATATACAAATCGTCTGTTTAATGAATATTTTGTAACATACGATTTAATCCGGGAAGGGCATTACTATAATGCTCACGTTGAATTAGTAAGGGAATGCTATATTGAATATTCTACTTACTTATATGCATTATGTAGGGCGAATGTAATTTCAAAAATTGATTTTTATGAACTGGAAAATGCAGCGTATGCCGTATATGAAGTTTTGAAATCTAAAGATAATTAAAGGAGAATATAATTATGGATATTTTTGAAATGCTGGATGATATGTATGAAAATAAGAATTTACGAATTAAGAAGAAGTATTTATATACTGTAAAGCAGCGTATAAAATGTTTATATGAAGATCTACAGTATGCGAAAGGAAAAGCTTATTTTCATTCAGAATGGCAGCCTGAAATGTACACGAGAAGGGAAGAATTATATAACTATCTTTTATCCATGTTAGATACTGGCGTTATAACAGAAGGTGCTTATCATTGCCTTAAAAATTATTTATTAAAATAAGTATAATCCCCCGCGCAAGCGGGGTTTTTTCTTATAAAAAGGACTCTTAAAGAGTCCTTTTTCTTTTATGCAGATACTTTATCGTACTAATGCAATAGAGCGTTTTTAGAATATTACTTCTTTTTCTATACCTATTTACATTCTAATATATTTGTGATATCATATAGACATCATAAAGGAGGTGAAGGAAATGGGTTTTATAGAAGTTGTGTTTACCACAAAATATGGGAATTTCATAATGCGCTTTTATAAGGAAGGTATGTTTTCTGATTTGTCCGTAGGAGACGTAATGAATATTGTTATAAAAACTTATAACGATGAAAAAGATTATATTTATATATCACCTGTCAACGGAAATAGTATGTTTATTAAGAAGAAATTTATAGTTGGTTTTTATGCTCATGAAGATAATTCATAAAATTAAAGGAGGTGAGGGAAGATGAAGAATGAAAATATTGATATTTTAAACAATATGAGTCTAAGCATTTCTCAAAAGAGCGCTATTATTGGCGAAATGATCAGAGTTTTGGTATATAAAGATTATTTTTATGAAATGGGTATATATTCTGGATATGTTAATTTATTGTTTATTTTGGATTATATATCCACTGAAGACGCAAACAGTTTAATGAAAGAGATTGATCCATAATATACATACAAATAAGTATAACATACCTCAAAGCGTGTCTGAATTGTGTGACAATTCTAAAAACTCCAAAATCGTGGTCAAAATCGGCCTTGAAAAATTTTTTCAATTTTGAATATTATTTTTTCAGTCATTTTAGACAGGTAGAAATCATACAATTTAATATTATTCATTTTTAGCATTTTCAAAGAAAGGATGGGTGTTTTATGAGAAAGGTATTTTCCCTATCGTTAAACGATGAGAAAGATAGGGATATCGTGGAATTTTTAGATTCACTAGATAAAGGATATCGAACAATGTATCTTAAGATTGCTATTAGAACATACATGAAAGTTATGGATTCTGAAATGGAGGAAATTGAACATGAAATGTCCGAATTGCAATGAGAAAGCAAACGTTGTGAAGGTGGTGCATCGCGAGAATGGTGATATAATCCGTTGTCAGAAATGTAGGCATTGTGGAATGATAATGTACACTGAAGAGGTTTATGACGCGAAGAAGCAGCTACCACTAAAAAGCGAACTAAATCAGATTTCTTACAAGAATCTGGAAAAGGCAATATTAAAAAGGAATGGAGTGAAAACTGATGATTGATATATGTGAACCGTTTGTGCAGGACGTTGAGGATGGAAGGGCGAAGAAGATAGTCGTTCATGATGGAGAACGTGAATATAATATTTATAAAGTAAAGGATATTGTTAGAATTGACATAAAGAAAGAAGGAGAATAATATGCTGAGTGCTATATATGAGGTTTCATTATGTTTTCTGTTTATTGTTAGCGTCATAGGAATTTTAACGGCCATTATATATGGTATTGGTAAACTATGGCAATTAATCTACTGCATCTATCACGCAAGAAAGGACGATAAGAATGACATTGAGAGATATTTTAAACAAGGATGATCTCGATTCTTTAGCTTCTGAGGTCGAAGAACCATAATATACATAAAACTAAGCATATTATACCTCAAAGTGCGTCTGAATTGTGTAAATTGTGAGAATTGTGTGACAATTCTAAAAACTCTGAAATCAGGGTCAAAATTGGCCTTGAAAATCTTTTCAACTTATAAAAATATTTTTTTGAACCAACAAAAGAACATTTGTTCCCTTGTATTTTGATCGCATTTTATGCTATAATTTGAAAATAAGGATGGGCGATAAACAGCATGCGGGAACCACCCCATACACGGGATAAAGCATGCTACTGAGCGTGGTTCACTCAGCGCCCATCTTTTCTATTACTGGGGGTGAAATCATGGCGAAGAGAATTGATAGAAGGCAACGTTGGAATGAAGACGTATACCATTTGAAGGAATACGGTATACCGATTAAGAAGACGGGTAAAAACTCATGGAGTGTGGATTTAAGAAAGAACCTGTCAAAATTATTCGAATTGGATTTAAGAGATCCAGCTGTAAAGCGGGGCTTAAACGCGCTGAGGAATAAGCAGCTGGAAAGCATGGGAGCCGCGAGAAGAAGACTTCAAAAAGTATTAGAAAGAGAATCTCTTTCTGAGAGAGAAACGAAAGAGATTAAAGGAAGAATCCGGGATATTCGCCAGACCGAGGAATTGTTAAAAGCGAACAGACGTTCTGGAAAACAGATGGTTTTAGATTTACAAGACGCATTGCAAGAGCGTGTGAAGCCAGTTGGTATAAAGGGAATGCGAAGAGAAGCAGTTTCAAGGGCTTATAATATATTTGCGTCGGGTGTTTTTACGGACAAGATTGACATGAAAACATTTAATCAGATCAGAGAGCTGGCGGAAAGGTTTGGTTTTAATGTGGTGGATGATTTGTTTTCCGCGATGGACTCCTTAAGAAGAGCAAAATATAATCGCCCTTCCGATCAAGTAGTGGAAGATTATTTTAGAGAATTGTCCGGACAAGTTCGAGATTTTGTTCGAGAGGGGAAGATTCCTGAAGCGGATAAGGAATCGGGTGAAGCCTTGATTAAGTTGATTGATGATCTATTATCCGCGCCATTCTTTCAATAGGAGATGAAATAAATGGGGAAGCTGGAATATAATCCGAATATCTATGTAACAGACATAGAGACAACGGATATAGAAGAAGGGGCCGTGCTTTATTTAGGAAGCATGGCTTCTATTAATTTATCAGATAATTTCAAAAATATCAACTATTCAAACATTGAAGAGAAAGCGCGGTTTCATGGGTTTTATAGAACATATAATGAACTTGATGAAATGCTGATAGATATAAATAATAGTGGTTATAAAACAGTCATTTTTATTCATAATCTGGCTTATGAATGGACATTCTTCTATAAAAATTCTGTCTTTTGTCATAACACCTATGATGATGACAATTCATTATATACAGAACCGAATAAACCATTGAAGATAGCTTGCGGAAATATTGAGTTTAGAGATTCTGCAAGGCTCCTGAACGCGTCCTTACGCGCTCTGGGGGAAAGGCTTGGCTATAAGAAGTTAGAAATAGACTATTCAGAGAAATACTTTTGGTTTTCCGAATTACCTGAAGTGGAATATGAATACAATAGAAGAGATTGCTTCTTAACGCTTTTAGCGATTGTTTCAGAGTATAAGAAATATGACTGGATCTGTTCTTTAGAGGATGCTTTAAGTGTGTATACATATACGTCATTTACAAGAAAGAATAACTTAAAAGAAGAAACGATTAATAAAAAGGTATTTTTGAAAAGCGGAAAGCAAAGAAAAGAATCTTCATTAAGCAAACTGTATCTGGCGGAATGTAGAAGAGAGCTTCCCGATTCTAAAGAGACAGTGGAATGGCTGGAGGATCTCTTTTGCGGCGCCTTTGTAGCGGCCAATCCCTCTTTTGTAGGCGTCCCGGTAAAAGGTTGCATGTCATTTGATTTTGGATCCTCTTATCCAGCGTCTACAGTACAACGGGAGTTTCCTTACCATTTTGTGGAATATAATTCAGAATTAAAAGAGACCGTAAGAGACTTGCACGAAAGAAATATAACCTATAATATGAAGTATGGAAAGATTGAGAACGGTCTTTTCAGGAACTGGAGAAGACCTGTCCAGTACTATTTCATGGCAGAGGTTGTATTGAAAGATGTAAAGATTAAGAAGTTTTATGGGAAAGATGGGAAAAATAAGAAGTCTAACCAGATGGCCTTGATATCAGAATCTAAAACAGACATTATCAAAATGGGATGGGGAGAACGGATTCATTCTCAAACGTTGGTGATTAATGGACGCGTATTTTCTGCAAAGCGCCTTGAATTAAAGGCAACCGCCGTGGACTTGCTTGCTTATTCACTATTTTACGATTTTGAAATCGAGGATTGCAAACGTTTGTTTGTGGCAAGTCAGATACGAAAGGTTCATGAATATTTGCGCAACACGAACTACGCCTATTTGAACCTAAAGGCGAACCTAAAACCGATTCATGCGAAGACAGAAGAAGGGAAGCCTATTGACAGGAAAGAGTTCTATAAGGATGGGAAGCCTATCATGAGTGAGGAAAACATCGAAGTGCTGATGAGTTTACAAGAATCAAATTATGATGAGTTTGCCGAACAGATCCATGAATTATACATGCAATCCAAAGGGCATCTTAACGGACAATATGGTATTAACGTAGAAAAGATATTAAAAGATGATATTCATATGGATTGGGATGACAAGATGGGTATGATGTATAGTTCTGAGGAAGCGGATTTCAATGAAATTAAAAAGAAGGGAATCATGCGCAACTTTATTGTTGGTCTGCATATTACAGCTTTTTCCCGCTTATCTCTGGCAATATACACCTACTGTCTTTTTGTGCATACAAACGCATATGTTATTTATTGGGATACTGACAGTATAAAAGTACACGGCGATGAAGAGGGGGTAAGAAATGTTATGAAACAATGTTATGAATTATTCAGGCGATTTGTAAAGGGTCTGGATGAATGGTATAATATTGGGGCCATGGATGAGGAACCATCCTATGATTGGTTCTGTACATGGGGTGCGAAGAAATATATTGTATTAGAGGGAGACTCTGTAAAGTGCACGATATCAGGAGTCAATAAACGTTCGGGGAGCAAAATGTATACATATTTCTATCATACATATTGTGATAACAGTTTTGAACGCTTATGCAAAAATTATTTCAGACCGAATGTTATAATAGACAGAAGCGTCACGAGCAAGTTAGCTTCTATCTATGGCAACGCAAGATTTGATAAGGAGGTATGCGACAAAAATGGTACATTGGGATGGGTCCATGAATATAGCGGGGTACAATTGGTAGGGGCTGATTATACGATTTTAGCGACCAACAGCAAGTTGAATTCAATGTTTCTGTATCAATTATTAAAGTTTCAAAAGGATAGTTGGGTGGATCCGCGTTCCTGTTATCCGATATGGATTTATAAAACAGATTCAGGATATGGGTTTGAATATCGCGATAAGTTTGAAGTAAAATGCAAGGAGGAAGATGTGGTATGAAATACTACAATTGTAAGAGAGTATATGACAGTGGATGCGAGTACAATTTTATCTTTGGAGGACGTTCCAACGGGAAGTCTTATAGCGTGTGTAAGGATGCATTATTTTATGACTGGTATACTAAGGGTATCCAGTTTGGGCGCGTATGCAGATATGAATCCGATATGAAAGCTTCTTTATTAAATGACTGGTTCCCGGGTGGGGTAAAAGACTACATTCAGGATATCACCGGAAATGAAATCATCTATGAGCATGGAAATTGGTTTATTGGAAATGAAACAGTCGGTTTTGCGTTCTCGTTATTTAACCAGCATAAATATAAATCATCCAATTTCCCAAAACTTGATAATTTAGTGTTTGAAGAATTTGTTCCGGCATCCGACTTAGATTATCTCCCGAATGAAATTAACTTACTTTTATCTCTTGTATCTACTATATGCCGGCATCGTTCTATCAGGGTATGGTTTATCGGAAATGTCATAAAGAAGCATAATATATATTTTGATTATTTTGGGATTGACGTGGATAAAATGCACATTCGACCGGGGGATATTCGGTATTTGCAGGTACCGGGTTTCACGGATGGAGCAAGGGTTTGTGTCGAATATGCAGAAATGAGCTATGAAGCAGAGCAGGAAATTCCAAGGGTCTTACGGGTAACTCATAATGAAATCGCAACTACTGGCGAGTTTGCAGACGATGAATTTCTAATAGACTTTAGTCAATACAAATTATTATTAAAGAATAAGTATTTGAAACATGTTATTCTTTTTAGGGTATCACTGGCTGGCAAGATGTATTTTGTCCATTCTTTTACGGATGGGAAAAAGACGTTCAACGTTGTAACCCACGACGGAAACGGATCTTTATCTTCAAAATACATATATTATATCAATCCAGAATTTGAAAACATTATCAGCAGAAATGCAGTATCTAAAGATTTCATTCTAACGGCATATAAAGATGCTGTAAGCTTAAAACAACCGACGTTCTACACAGATAACACAATCGCCTATTTCTATGGGATGGATGTATTAGATGCAAGACAGAAGAGGATTCTTCCTCCCAAAACAGGAATGGAGACTTAAAATTATCAGAAAGTTGCAACTTATTTAAAACCTATTTACAACTAGCAAGTTGTATGATATAATGAAGATACCTTTCAAAGGTAATAATATTTTAGGAGGATGTAGTATGAACAAAGTGATTTTACAAGGAAGATTAACGGCGGACCCGGACAACAGAACGGGCGCGAATGACACGGTGATTTGCCGATTCACGGTTGCGGTAGACCATTATAACGCGCGGGAGGGCGAGAAGAGCGCGATTTTCGTGCCGTGTATCATGTTTGGACAGAGAGCAGACGTGTTCGGTCATTACACCCATAAGGGAGACCGCGTTTTAATTGAGGGTAGAATTGACGTTTCCAATTATGAGGACAAAAATGGGAACCGAAGGACATTCACAAACGTTGTTGCGGAGCAATTTGACTTCATTCATAACGCGAAAGTTCCATCTTCGGAAGAAGAGGAAAAGAAGCAAGCGAAAAAATATAATAGTATGTATGATAGAAATATGTATACATTTTGCTCCCCGGACGTTTAAGGTATTGATCTCTATCATAAATCATGCTATAGTATAGTTGCCCTGTAAATGAACATTTTTTCCTTATGGCAAGCCCCCTTTTGATTCAGTGGGGGGCTTGCTTTTTTATTGTCAATATGGTAAAATTAACATGAAGGAGGGATGCTGATGGAAGTAATGGATGCTATTATGCAGTCAATTTCAACAATCGGGTTCCCTATTGTCGCGTTTCTTTTGATGTGGCGCGCATTGATGGACGAGAAAGACGCGCATAAAGAAGAAATCGCGTTGTTAAAGGAGAGCCTTGATAACAACACAAATATCCTTACGAAGCTATATGAAAGAATGGAGGTGCAGTGATGGAGAAAGAAAGCACGTATGCATTGAATGGCGGTATTGGTGACGAAAAGAATGCCATGCTTCAGGTTATGTTTGAGCCAAAAGAAATCAGCAGCGGAGATGAGGGTAAGCAGGTTCTGATTCTTCAGTTCATTCTGGATATGCTGGATTATGACTTGGGTCCGGATGGTATTGATGGCGTATACGGTCCTTCCACGCAAGCAGCAGTAAAAGCATTCCAGATTGCTAACAATCTGAAGCTGGACGGGATTTGCGGCGTGGAAACGTGGAATAGTCTATTAGGGAGTGGTGTATAATGGCGGATTTTGTACCACGTCTCACAGATGAGGGGATCCTCAATAACCCGTATTGGTACGCGGATAACGTCTACTACCAAAGCGGTTATGGTATGCCTAACTGTACATGTTACGCGTTAGGCAGATGGTATGAACTTCAGGGGTCTTCTGAACCATTCAATTTTACCAGATATAACGATGGTAAGGATTGGTATCAGATGGGAATTGAAGCAGGCTATGAGCATGATCCTATGATTCCACGATTGGGCGCTAATGTTTCATGGGACTATGAAGGCGGCGGACACGTCGCTATTGTGGAGGAAATTGAATACAACGCGGATGGAAGTGTGAACAGCATTGTGACTTCAAATAGTGCTTACAACGGAACGTATTTTTATACCGAACGTTTGTATGCTTCTAACGGTTATATCTGGCGTGCTGATTCCACATTGAATGGGTTCGTGTATCATCCCGATATCGCCCCCGGCCCCGGTCCCGGTATGGGGAAGAAAATGAACTGGATGTATTACTTACGGCGTTTTGATAGGTTAAGATGAGGTGTTATAATGGATAAGGATTTATTTAGCAAGTTTGAACCGTTTGTAAGAGAAGGCTTGAATGATGAGGAACTGGCTCAATTGCAAGCCTTGCGAGAAAGCTTTGACGCGGGAATTAGTGAATATGAGTCGCTGTCAACACAGCTTTCTGACGAGAGAAAAGCAAGAAGGGATCTTCTTTTTAAGGGTAGAACGTCCTTTGAAAAAGAAGAGAAAGAAGTAGATCCTCAAGAAGAGGAACCAAGCAAAGAAGAAACAATCACAATTCAAAATCTATTTGGAAAAAGGAGTGATCTGTAATGGCAATGATCCCGTCAAGGGACACAACAGTATTGTCCGCCACGTCTACGGATATTCTAAACGCAATTAGAAATTCGTTAGGCGGCGGATATGCAACTTCTGTACCGATTGCAGATGGAAGTGATGCAAACCTTCAGAGAATCGGAACAGCAATTATTGGAAACGCGGATATCCGCAATCAGTTTGTCGGTATGCTAAACGCCATCGGCTTAACTATCATCAAATCAGCCATCTATTATAATGAATGGGCGGACGCGAAGCTCGGTACGATGGAGTATGGAGAAATTGCAAGGGAAGCATTCGTTGAGATTGTAATGCCTCATCTGTATAACCCGAATGCAGGGGCGGATGAGTATTTTGCATGGGATAAGCCCAAGGTAGAAGAAGCACTGCATTTCATCAATTATAAGACCTTCTATAAGATTCCTATCAGCCGCTTTGAGTTGAGAAAGGCATTCTCCTATGCATCTGGCGTGGAGGATCTTTTGAGCAACCTGATTTCCAGAGCTGAGGTTTCTGAACAGTATGATGAGTATCTGGCAATGCGCTACATTGTCGCAAGAAACATTGTAGATGGTCACGCCAAGATTAACCATATTGACGTGATCACAAAAGATAACGCGTTGGATGTGGCCGAGGATATTCTTGCGATTTCTGATGATCTGGACTTCATGAGCAGGGATTATAACGCGGCTGGCGTATTGAGAACATTTCCAAAGTCTGAACAATGGGTTATCATGACACCGCGTGCTAAGGCCGTGCAGAATGTCAATGTACTGGCGAATGCCTTTAACCTGAATAAGGTAGAGTGGAGCGGCGTCCAGAAACGGTTCGACCGTCTGGTACCTACTGAAGAGGAATACGAGCGCATGGAGCAGCTATTCCCTGATAAGAATTGGTATCGTCGTTTTACGTCGGATGAGGAAACATTCCTCAATACGATTTCCATTATGATGATGAGTAAGGACAAGCTCATGGTTCTGGATACGGTGATTGAGTCTGAATCCGCGAATATCGGAGAAACTATGATGCAGTTCTTCTGGTACCATCATCATAAGATCATGAGCGACTCGCCGTTTGGTATGCTGATTGCATTCTCGACAGCAGAAATGACGGTAACAGCTGTAACAATTAATCCGGCATCCGTGACTCAGTACAAGAAAGGTCAGTCTTATCAGTTCACCGCAACGGTTACGGGAAGCGTTGGCATTGACAAGAGTGTAACTTGGGAAATTTCCGGTGAGAACAGCCCGAACACGTATATCAATGAGAATGGTCTATTGTATATTGCGCCTGATGAAAACGCGGCTACCATTACGGTTCGAGCGGTCGCAAATCAGGATGGAACCACCGCGAAGACAGCTTCTGTTACTCTGGCTTAGAGAAGTCTGGATATTTCCGGGGCTGTGTTGGAAGAAGGGCATTTAATCGTGACATATAACACAAATTCTGAATATCAGCAGATCGATCATTTTGATGTGGAAAACGGACATTTAATAGCATTCTATAAGGAGGGAGAAGAAATGGCAAAAGTAGATTTGGGTCAGGTTGTGGGGCCTCAGGGTCCAGCAGGGGCAAAAGGCGACACGGGCGCTCAGGGTCCAAAAGGTGACACAGGTGCACAGGGACCTCAGGGCGCTACTGGCGCAACCGGTCCAGCTGGTAAGGATGGTATTAGTCCGACTTTCTCTATTGAAAGTGGTCATCTCTATGCGGACTATGATAATCCATACACACCGGAATAATCCAAGCGGGGGGGTCCAGCATAAATGAACGTTCAACCAAAAACTCCAATTGGAGAAGTCAGGTTTCTTCAGGTTCCCTTAGATAACTCGTATACGGATACTTTGCGTTTCACAGATATGCCCGCGCAATATTCCTATTTTGAGAGTCTGAGTGGAATTACTATCGACGGATTTACAGAAGTCAGGACAGTGAACACGGATACAATCCGTGTTCCTGTCAATTCTGATGAATTGAGCAGATATAATTATATCATGTTCAAAAACGCGAACTACTATGACAAATGGTGGTTTGCTTTCATAACGGGTTTGGAGTATGTATCCCCAAGTATGACGCTTGTAACGTTCGAAATTGACGTTATGCAGTCTTGGCAATTTGAATGGCTTCTTAGGGATTGCTTTGTAGAGCGCGAACACACAACAACGGATATTGTGGGTGATGCAATTATTGATGAGGAGCTGGAAACAGGAGATTTTGTATATTCAGACGCGGATGGGGATTGGAATCCGTCCTTGACTGAAATGTCAATTGTTGTCGCGTCTTCTTTTACGTTCGATGAGGGGAGCGGTTCATTCGAGGATGCTAAAGGCGGAATGTATTCCAATATCTATTCAGGTCTGCACTACAGTGTTTTCGACACGGATACGGAAGGAATTGCAGCTCTCAATACCTTTTTAAATGAAGCCACAAAACAAAATAAATCTGAGGGTATTGCTTCTATATTTATGTGTCCGAAGTTTGTTACTAATACATTTAACGCGGGTAGTGTTGCGGTAAGCAACTTAACCGCGAACCTTCCTTTAACATTGGATGGCTACACGCCAAGATGCTACAAGATGTACACGTATCCTTATAGCTTTTGGGTAGTCACTAATAACGAGGGCTTAACCGCAACTTTAAAAGTAGAGTTTTTTGAAAATCAAAAACAGCTGAATCTTGGCTGTTGGGGGAGTGGTTCAGCTTCTCCTGTTATTACAATGGTTCCTATTAAATATAAGAATCAGGATGTAAATTATCAGGAAAAGATGAACATATCCAACTATCCTCAATGCGCGTATACCATTGATACGTTTAAGGCATGGACAGCGATGCATGGTGAGGTTTATGAAATTCAACAGCAGCAGAATTTGATATCTACAATTACAGCAATAGGTAACACTCTTCTTTCTTTAACAAGTGGAAGCGTGTCCGGTGTGCTTGGTGGCGCCTATGGAGCAGCAAGCTCTGTGAATAATGCGAGAACCGCTCTCGCTCAAAAGACAGCAATTGAGACAAAAGCCGACCAAGTAAGAGGAACCGGTTCAGGCTCTGCAAATATTTCTTTGTCAATCAAGGGATTCAATGTTTATAACTATACTGTGTCAAGAGAGTATGCAAAAATCATTGATGACTTCCTATGGGCATACGGGTACACAGTGAATGAGATTAAAACACCGAATCTTGATAGCAGGAAATATTGGAATTTCATCAAAACGCAAGGCTGTAAATTGGGTGGTTTTCTTCCTTTTAATGACGCGGCAAAGATCAAAAGCATATTTGATAACGGAATCACGTTCTGGCATGTCAATGATGGGGTTGTTCAGGTTGGCAACTATTCGTTTGACAATTCGCCAAGCGTAAAAGGATTCAGAGAGGATGTGGTAGGTAATGGCGAGGAACAGAAATAAGCTAAGAGATATTGCGAACTGGTCGAATGCATGGACGTTTGACAGGGTTCAAAATATGATTGAACTATTGGCCGTCAATTCATTCATCTACGAGAACGCCCCGGATACGTTTAATCCGTATTTCTTTGAGCGAAAGCTGTTCTATGATGGCTTCGCGTGGCTGTTCAAGGATGGGGATATGATTCTCGGGCTTGGCGGATCCCGGAAAGATTATGACGTGTACGGATGGCCGACATCCGGTAAGGCAATTGGTTTTCATGGTTATAATTTCAACGTCACACCGGACAATGGAGTATGCTGTTATGACTTATCGAAACGTGGTCTTTCCACGTATGGTCTATTGATGGACTACATTCCACGTCTTACGGACCTCTATCGTACCATGGATGTGAACATTCACGCACAGAAGACTCCTGTCATTGTGGTAACAGACAAGGAGAATGAATTGACTGTCAGAAATGCAGTGGATCAAATTGATTCCAATATGAGCGTGATTGTGGGTGTGGAGGGGATCCTTGACATGAAGCAATTTGACGTGCTGAATACCAACGCGCCTTATGTGGTAGACAAGCTTCAGATTCAGTCGCATCAATACTGGAATGATATCTTTACCATTCTCGGTATCGAAAACGGCGATAAAGATAAGAAGGAAAGAATGGTAGTGGACGAAGTCAATTCCAATACACAGCCGATTGAAATATATAGAAATGCCCGTCTACAGCCAAGGGAACGAATGCTTGAGAGGTTTAATAAGCTTGCGGGTACGAATATTCAGGTTCGGTTCAATTCTGAAATTCTTTCCAGCATTACCAATGCAGATGAATATTATATTTCAGGACAGCCTGAGCCATCGAAGGGAGGTAGTGACGATGTTCCTTCAAAAGATGAGTAGAGCAACGTTCACAATGCAGGTTTCCGACATTATCCGGTACTATAATCCAGATGAACCGGATATGTGGAAACAGATTACCAAAGCAGTTCCCTATATTTTCAGAGACTTCCCGATATGGAACGAGTCTCATCGGCAAACACTTTGTGAAAAGATTCTTCAATATTATTATGAATATGAAATCGGGTTTCAAACCGTACAAAGCTGGATCTTTCATCTCAATGAGAATTTGAACAGAATCATGCCCTATTATAACGCCTTGGCTCTGACTCAATTATCAGAAATTTCTGATATCTCTATTGAGGACCTGATCAATGATACCGATTTCACGGATATCTTCAATCGAAAGTACGATGAAACAAGGGACGACAAAGGAAATACCAAGGAAGAGGGAACGTCCTCAAGTGAATTCTCGAACACCGGAAAGGTGGAGGGAACCTCCTCTTCAGAAGCACAGTCTACTTCCTCTAATGATTTCAACGGTTTCAAGCTTCATTCTGATGAACCGCAAGTCAACTTTGCATCGGGAACCTACGCGAGGGACTACGCATCTATGCTGGACGAGGAGGAGAATAATTCTAATTCAAATTCCAGCGGGACGACTTCCGGGACGGATAACACAGATACAACTTCAAGCGGTTCCGACTCTGGAAAGTCCAGTAAGAACACAGATACAACGGCAAACCGAAAGACAGATGGGAACGTGGATGAATGGAGAAAGGTGCAGGGAAGACGTGGGTTCTTCACGATCCCTTCGGTACTTGCAGAAGCACAAAAAATCATATATAATATTGATAGCATGATAACCATGGATCTTAAAAAGAATTTCATGGGACTCATAGTATAAAGAAGTTCGCAACGCGAACTTCGCAAGATTTGCCGAAGTTGGAAAACTTCTGCAAACTTGCAGAAAGGAGAATTTTCAATGGACGGATACGACAAGAATGGTCTTACACCTTTTAGAGCATGGTGCTTTAAAAACTGGCCCTATCTCATTTCTGATGATATGACTGAACTTGAATTGCTCTATGCCATTTTAGGGAAATTCAAGGAAGTTCTTGAAGAATGGGAACAGATGAAGGTAGATTGGGGAGAGTTTCAGACTACCATCAATGAAGCGATTTCTCAGATGAAGCAGGAAATTGCAGAGTTTGAAGCGAAAATTAATCAAGATATCACAAATATTGAAAATGAGTGGTCAGAGTTTGAAACAAAAATCAATAATATTGTAGATGGAATACCGGATACAATTAAGGAACAGATTTCTTCTCTTCTTCCGTATGAAGTCTCTAAACAACTTCCGGGACTTATTTCTACTGAATTACCGCCAATTGTCGATGATTCCGTGAGCGATGCTCTAAGTACCATAATTGGCACATTGACACCGAATTTTGTTTCTGTAATAGGACCGGATGGGAAGATCACTTCAAGTTCTAACATTTCAGATACTGAACTCGATCAGCTCGATGGAGTCAGAAGTAATATACAGGAACAGATTGATTCATTACGAGGTGGAGGAGTCCCTATGTTTAAAAACCTAATTGACGTTGTAGCAAAAGGGATTGATAATACCGGGTCTGAGAATGTGGGAGCTGCTCTGAATAGTCTGTTTACAGAAAATCCGGGTAAAAGCTTCTACTTTAGAAACGGTACCTATAATATTGAAACAATGCTTACCATTCGTGGTGGAATTGAAATCATATTGCAAGAAAATGCAATTCTAAAGGCCGTTGCGGAAATGCCAATGATGGTATTCTTCCAGACAGTAGATAACAAACGTTATGATGAGCGCATTCACTGGACAGGCGGACAAATCAACGGAAATAATCTTGCCGTAAATTGTGTGAATATTCAGGTTGCACAGGTTTTGACACTGTTTGAAAATACGTTTGCATACGGTTCTACTGGTAACGTGATTGTAACAACAGAGAACGCTGCAACTACTGTAGGAAATTGGGTCATGAATAATGTTCATGCATGGGCAGGACCTACCATTGCTGGTAATAATAAGGAATGTTTTGAAGTCAATACAACAGATGGAAGACTGTTCCAGTGTAATGCATCTGGCGGTAAAATCGGTTTTCATTTCTGGAAAGGAGGAAATGAAGTCATTGATTGTGAATCCCTTTCCGCTGGTGCTGATGCATCCGGTGAAAATGTAACAATCGCTGGAACAATTGGTTACTATAATCAAAACGGTCAAAACCTGTTTTTTGGGTGTTCAAACGATACAAGGGAAACAGGATGGTTGATTGATGCCGGAGTGGTAACAATCGATGCTTGTCGATCTACTTATTGGACTTCAGAAGGTTCTGAAAAATGTGTTGTTGTACATTCTAAACAGACATTCGGATTATGGTCTACACTAACAGTAGTCAATTGTGCTTTCGATGTACCAAGAGCAAATGAAGATGCTTGTATTGTACTTGACAATTGGACTCCATTAGACTTAGATTTCATTCGTTTTGCAAATAATAAATATTCTGGTAACATGATGGTTCCAATCGGAGAAAATCAGGATTTTTATTTCTTCAGTAAAGATAAAACTGTAATGAGAAGTACGTCTACATTGCGTCAAGATGTTTGGCAGGTAATGGGTCAGATTAAGGTAATCGGTACATTTAATATCAATTTCTCAATTGCCGGAGCAACGTATCTAATAACAGGAACTGAGCAGGATGGAGGATTAAACTGGATTAATGCTTTCTCCTTCGCTCCGAATTTATCAATTTCACTAGGATATGCATTTTGGGAAGGTGATTTATATATGTTGTATAAATCTTCAAATGATGTCACAAATCTATCTTTTGCAGCTATATTTAACGGATGCGGTATGATTTCCGATTCACACGCAAACGCAACGTTTGCGAGAAGTTGGGAAAAAGTAGGCGGTGGTCTTCCTACTCCTACAAATATCACAATCACAAAATTAGGAGGTAACTAAAATGGCAAGTATTCAGAAATTTAAATCTATCAAAGGCAATATCTTCTATGTAACTATGTTCGATGGGGAAACGGTAACGCTTCCTCATCAGAACATTCAAAATAATACCATTGCGCTAATCCGGGGGAATGGCGTTGTTGCTCTGTCCTCAGGGGATATTACTATTCATGGGTCTGCTTCCTTCCTATTTTATAACAACAAATGGAACTATGTCACACCGGAAGTGACGCGGGAAAGACTGGCCGATGAAGTGGAAAAGCTAAATCAGGCCATTGAAACTCTATCCGAAGAACTGGGTGCTGAGATTGATAGAATTAATGGGGAAATTACAGAAATTCTGGGTGATTTGGAAGAACTGAATCCTCTGAAGCCTCAGGAGTATGTGTTGCAAATCGTACCGGAAACGGGGCTGGAAATGATAAATTATCAGACGTATAGAGTGGGAAAGGTGGTTTTTATATTTGTATTAGCTCAAAACAATACCGATAACGTAATTACAATAGATGCAAACGAGAATATGTTTCAATTAGTTGGTGGAGAGCTAAGAATCGGCTTTGGCAGACTGAATCTCTCAAATAGTAATACTAAACTCACGGCAACCGGCACTAATTTTATTGGACCAATTACCACACTCAATATGCAACCCAAAACGGGTTTTTCAATTTCTGGCTTCCTATTCACAAATTAAGGAGGTGATAGTATGGCAAAAATAGATTTAGGGCAAGTGGTAGGCGCGCAGGGACCACAAGGTGCGCAAGGACCTCAGGGACCAAAAGGAGATACTGGCGCGCAAGGCCCTCAGGGTCCAAAGGGAGCTACCGGGGCGCAAGGGCCTAAAGGCGATACTGGAGCGACTGGAGCAAAAGGCGCGACGGGACCGCA
>JFBN01308103.1_pt1 | contig 17890 bp, 16 predicted proteins | sample 768741 | NCBI WGS metagenome assembly JFBN01 (sample SAMN01983846, study PRJNA193217) | chicken gut metagenome | biome: terrestrial biome; isolation source: ceca of Broiler chicken | host: Gallus gallus | place: United Kingdom: England | collected 2010-09-07
AACAAAGCGGCGGTCCGTCAGGCAATTACCAATCAATTGGATACGATCTGTGAAGTAAAAGAGGTTCCGGAGGAACTGTTTGACTGGTATGTGGACAGCATGATGGTGAATTATGAGTATCAGGCGAATAGTGCCGATCAGACGTTGGAAGAATATTTGTCAGAAGTTTCGGATGGCGAATGGTCTTCGGAAGAGGATGTACGAGCCTACCTGGAACCGAATAAGGAGTCCACGCTGGCGAATGAGCTGATTTTGCATGCGATAGCGGAGGATCAAGGAATGACGATTACGGAGGAAGAATACGAAGGGCAGCTGGACGAGATGGCAGATCGATACGGATTTTCTTCCGGGGAAATGTTTGAACGTTCGTATCCGAAATCCAATATCGAGAGTGCAATGCTGGTAGAAGAAGCGATGAGTTATCTGGCTGGTCAGGTGACGATTGAAGAAACAACGGCTGAAGAATAAGGAGGACATGAGATGAAACGAAAGATTGCGGCAGGTCTTGTGTTGACCTGCACAATGGCACTGGTCGGCTGTTCTTCGAGTGGCGGCGGTGCGTATCTGTATCCGGAATATCCGGAGTATACGGCGTCGGATTATGTGACGCTTGGAGATTATCAGAATCTTTCCGTTACGATTGAACCGGAAACGGAGGTAACGGAAGCGATGCTGGATGAACAGGTGAATCTGTATATCGCAAAGCGAATGGGAATGACACAGACAAAGACCGGGACGGCAAAGGATGGCGATTATGTTCAGGTGTCCTATACCGCGGTGTTGAATGGGGAAGAGGTTGCGGAATTAAGTTCTGAGGAGGATCATTTCCAGTTGGGTTCCAACAGCATGGTGGAAGGACTGGAAGAAGCCGTAGTCGGCATGAATGTCGGAGACACGAAGGAATTTACGATCACGTTTCCGGAAAACTGGACGCCGGTAGAGTACCAGAATCAGACGGTGGATTATACGTTGACGTTGGAAGCGCTGGAGTCGTATCCGGAAGTGACGGATAATATTGTGAATCTGGCGTCGAATGGAAATTATGCGACGATTGAGGAATTAAAACAGCACCTCAGAGAAGATGGAGAATCGTATTACCAGTCGGATTATAAGGAACGGCTTCAGGCGGCGGTTCAGGGTGAACTGAAAGAGATCTGTGAGGTAAAGGAAATTCCGGAGGAACTGGAAACCTGGTACGTACAGATTCAGCTGGCGTCCCTGGAGGATGCGGCGGAGGCATCCGGGGTTTCTATGGAGGAATATCTGGAACAGAACGATACGTCGTTGGAAGAAGCGACGGAGCAGGCAAAAGAGGATGCGCAGGAGTCGCTGCCGGTGGAATTGATCGCGCATGCGATTGGCGAAGCGGAAGAGATCGAAGTGCCGGATTCCGTTTATGAGACACAGATTGCGGCGTATGCAGCCGGATACGGATACGAAGATACGGATGCGTTTCTTCGTGCGTATGGGAAATCTTCGGTGCGGGACAGTATTTATGTTCAGTATGTACTGGATTGGGTGGCTGATCAGGCAACGGTGACCGAAGGCGAGCCGGATGTGTCGTCCGGGGTAAATTTGGAGACGGATGCGGCAACGGAAGCGGAGACTGCCGGAGAGTAAAAAGTGAGGGACAGCCGGTGGCTGTCCTTTACTTATGGATAAAATCCGTGCTATAATGAATAGAAAGTTAAAAACAGAAAGGAGCGTCAGACGCATGTGGATTCGAAAGAGTAGGAGATCCGCCATCTGGCTGTGTCTGTGTCTTCTGGTTGTGATGCTGCTGTCTCCGCTGTCTGTCTATGCGACGCCGAATGAACAGGTGGAGCAGCTGATTCTGTTTGGTGGTACCGGATTGGATCAAATGCATGCTGCAGTGGAAGCGCAGTATCTGCATGATGGGGATGCCATGCAGCACCAGTGGACGACAAACATCGGTGATGTGAACGGAATGATTTCTTCGGACAGTCTGCAGGCCGCGAAACAGGCTGTAGTGGTCTGGATCGGTGAGGATTATCTGACCACACGGATTCCCGGGTACGGGGAGTGGTTTGATAATGACTGGCTGGGCCGGGATGGTTCGGATCTGCCGGCAAATGCGGCGGAATACAGCGCAACGGCTTTGGGACGTGCGATCAATGGATATGACTATTACGTGTTGGAGGAACGTACGTCTGCCAGTGGCAGTGAGGATTCGATTCCATCCGAAGCCGTACATATCAAGTATGAGGACGAAGAAGAAGCGCAGGCCCATACGCCGACACCGAATTACGATGAGGAACTGAGTGAAGGCGATGAGGTGCCGGAGGGCGCGATCGATGTGGGAGAGGTATACCGGACGGAATACATTGAGGATCCGGAAACCGGAGAGTTGATTCCGCACGAAGTTTTTGATCATTACACCTATCGGGAACGTGTAAGCTGGACGTATTGGGTGGAAGTTCAGCAGCACAAACGGGGGTATGGTGAAGACTGGAAGGAAAAAGGCGCGATGGTGTATGTGGTATCGCTGGCGCCATATTCCAAAGCGACGAATGAAGAGACCAGAAATGAACGAAACGGCAATACGAAATCGTTTAACCGGGCGCTTCAGGGTCTGGTGTCCGGAATGAATTTTCTGGATATTTTTGATACTACGCTGGAACACAATCCGTATTACCGGAACGGAACGGATACGGGCAGTTATTATGACGATCCGACCCTTTGCTGGATCTTTCATCTGATCTGGAATTCGATCCTGGAAGACAATCCGAATGAGGAGCCGCCGGAACCGATCGATCAGAGTTTTTATTCGGTATCGGCGTCTTTGACGGCATATATGAACAATGTATTGAGCATGAATGCGGATCAGGAACATGCGGATCATACGCTGACGGAAGCGGCGTCCGGTATGGCAAATGCCGGTGCGTTTTTAGGCTACGGGGATGAGGATTATGAGTTCCAGGCATATATTACCGGAAATTTATCCGGAACCTCTTCGGTGATTGACTATTCGTCTTTGATTGGTCATGAGGGTGGAACGAACAATCTGTATCTGTATGCCAGGTATGGGTATCTTTTAAAAGATATGGGTTTTGATACCGTAGGCGCGGCGTCTTCGTCAGGGGCTTCCCGCTGGATTCCCGGCGGACTGATGTATGTGGTGTATTTCATCAGTACCGCGATTGTGGTATTGTTTTCCGGTATCTTTGAAGTGCTGAAGTTTTTGAATCCGTTTCAGTTCTTAGCGCATGCTTCAAACATTTCGGCGTCCATGAAGGGACAATTTATTGACTCCAGCGGACCGACCGGCGGGGTGTTTGCGGATGTATTGGATGTGGTCGGTGCGATTTACGATGGCTTCCAGGACATTGGGCTGTACGTGGTGATTCCGTTGTCGCTGGGTCTGTTGATGGCAACGATCCTGTTGAGCCAGTATGTGCGCCGCACACAGGCGTGGTCGAAAATCCGGTCGTTTTTGACCAGGTTCGTGTTTATTGTTCTCGGTATCCCGATGCTGGGTATTTTGTATACCAGTGCTTTGAATGGTATTTCCGGTATGACGTCGTCAGCGGATTGTGCCAGCTCACAGATGGTTGCGTCTACGTTTGTGGATTTTGAGAATTGGGCGAAGAATTTACGGTTGGATCCGGTGGATGGCGGAACATTTGTTTCGGATCCGTCAGCAGATGCGGATGCAGGTGTGGTATCCGGAGAAGCTTCGGATGCGACGTATTCGAATTTGCGATCAACTGCGGTAGCAGTAAATCAGGCGGCAGGGTCGATCGATCATGTGGATATGACCGGATTTTTCGGAAGTGGAGACGTCAACAACCCGTCGGATTGGATTACGAATGGGTTTCAGCTGACGGATACATCGGATACGCTGGCGATTCAGGAGCTGTCCGGTATGCTGCGAACGTATATGAATGGCAGTTATTATCATTCTTCGGACTGGGAATCCGATGCGATGGCTTCGTTTTCGCATGCACATCCAAATTTGGTGGGACGACTTCCGGGTACGGAAGAAGAGGATCCACCGGATAATACGGGGACGTTGTATGAACTGTTTGACAGTACGAATGAAACCAGCGACTGGACGGAACGGTCAGCCGCAGACAATCAGGCAATCTTTCATAATGATGCACCGTATGATCAGTGGTCAGAGTTCAATCTGTTTACAAACGGACGGATGACAGTGAGCGACAGCAGTGCGGGCGCAGCGGATTCGGTGACGTACGCCAGCGGCGGTTCGAACATTTGTACGATAGGCGGATCTGCTTATCCTGCTTGTCTGGATAGCAAAGTGGGTCTCAGCACGATGTCGCTGTACAATTATCTGTCTACGAATTTTGAGTCCGGACAGATGGTGGTGTATTCCAACAACGATGCGTCCAGTCTTGCGACAAGGGCGTCGCACCATTCGGTGAATCTGATCGGTTCCGGTATTTTCAGTGTATTGTACTGGTTCTGCGCGTTTGCGGTGATGGGTGTGATTACGATTCTCGGTTTGGTGTACGCAATCGGCATGATGGTAAACACCGTAAAGAGCAGTGTGAAAGTGCTGCTTTCGATTCCGGGATCGATGCTTGGTATGCTGCGTAGCATCGTACAGGTAATTGTTACGGTGCTGATGATGATCGTAGAAGTGATCGGAACGGTCTTTTGTTTTAATTTGATGTCGCAGTTGTTGATTCTTCTGGTGACGGTGTTAGATGGTTCCTGGTCCAGTGTGGGCGTCAATGCAACTGCTGTTGGCGGTTGGCTGGCAGATGTGGGAATCGGTTCTGTTCAGTTTCTTGGTGGAACGAAGGAAGTGCTGGCGGTAAATCTGGCATTTACCTGTTTGGTACTGACGGTGTTTGCAGTTCTGCTTTGTAAGAAAGCGTATGCGTTCCAGCATGCCATGAACACGATTCGTTGGTTCGTCTGGTCGAGGTGTCTGGATCCCCGGGTGATTTGTCGGGTAGAAGAGTGGGAGGTTCGAAAGGAACGTCAGCCGAAACGGCGTCCGGTGGGCGTATTGCTTTCGGTGCTGAAGGCGTAAAAGTTGTGGATTCCAAAATAAAAACTTCCATGCTATAATGACCTGAGAATAAGGAACAGGAGGAAATGGCATGTCATCATTTTTTGATTATGGAAAAGAAGCGGAGGGCAAAACCGCTTCGGAACCGGAAAAAGAGCATGTGGCCGAGCAGGTCAAGATCAAAGTTTCCGAGAAACAGGTCTGGGATGCGAAAAAGAATCCGGATTATAAAATTGTATCGCTGCGGGACAACGCATCGGAGAATGGTTACGGAAACGTAACGCTGGAAACGTCAGCGTTGACGAAAGAAGCGGATGGTTCGTATACGGTGACGCTGGATAAGCAGCGAGAATACGGGTACAGCATCAAGCAGAATGGAGAATACGTACGAAAGCCATTATCCGGTGAGCAGCTGGCTGAGCAGGCAGAACAGAAACCGGCGGAACGGGTGGAGTATCTGAACCGTGTGAGTACAAAGCTGATTCATGAGGGAAAGAATCCGGATTACAAAGTGGTTTCTATCCCGTTTGACGGATCGGAAAACGGATTTGCGAACCTGACGGTTCCGTCGAAGTCGGTGTTCCCAACGGTGAATCCGACAACGAAGGAAGTGATTCCGGGACGGATGAATGTTCGGCTTGGAACGTCGTTTCAGACGATCAATTTCAGTGTGAAAAAAGATGGTACGTATGTTCGTGAGACCATGCAGGCAAAAGAGTTTGCCGATCAGTTCCGGGAACATCAGTCGTCGCAGGTGAAGCAGTTTCGGGAAGGTCTGAAGCAGGAGCAGTCCGTGGTGTCTGAGCCGCAGATGGACGATCTTTCGGAAGAACAGGTGTTTTATTAAACAGAGAGCATAGGATCGAAAAAGCCCGGATACTCCGGGCTTTTTTGTTGATTTATGAGCCGATTTTTCGTATAATGGAAAGCAGAAAGATTGTGAGGTGTGCGTATGGAGTATTCAGAAGAAAGGCTTTGGATGTTTGAGGATCTGAACGGTGCGGTGTTGTATCAGATAACAGACCGGGAACTGATCGAAACGGATGCGCCGTTTTATCAAGTGGAATTGGCGGGTCTGACGGATGCGGTTCACAGTGTGCGGTTTACCATCGCAAAGGAGGAAGTCCGGCAGGTGAAAGGAACCGGATCGATAAAGACGTATCAGATTTATCTGATGCATCCGGAATATCTGGCCATGGTGTTGTATCCGGATCAACCGACACAGACGGTGTATTTGAGCCGGGAACTTTTGCTGGAGTGGTATCGGCGGTTGTATCCGTTTCGGGAAAAGCATCGGTATGATCTTCTGGGTGTGCCGCTGTCGTTTATCGGGGAGCCGAATTTTGTGACCCGCATGTGCAACATTACGCTGCGAAGTTCGTTGATTCGTCCCGGATATTTGATTTCGTTTTCCATTCCGGAAGAAGATGTCCGGTATCAGGCGTATGGAAGTATCCTGCATCGGACGCTGCGGGAGTATGCGCATCTGGATCTGCGCAGCAGTGCCTACATGCTGACATATCAGGGTGATAACTGGCATGAGATGCTTCGCCCGGTAACAAAGCAGATGATTCTTTTGGATGCGGAGCTGACCAGGCGGGCGAAAGCCGCCCGGATGGAACCGGAACGGTATCGGGTCTGGTACCGGCAGCAGATGCGTTCGGAATATTTTTGTGCGGAATCAAAATTTGATGCTGGTATTCTGTTGGAAACGTGATATATTGGGTGTAGGATAAGACGATCAAAGGAGGAATGTTCTATGTCAAAAACATTGGAAATGCCGACGCAGGGCCAGCAGGAGCCGACGACCGGCTACGATCCGTCTCAGGCGCAGCAGAACCAGGAAGATTTGTCGTTACAGCAGGCAATGGCGGAATTGGAACGGGAAGAAGAGGAAGAACTGCAGAATGGATATGATGCGGGGTACGTATCGGAATCGCAGATACCGTCCGGATCTTCGGTGGAAGAGGATGCCTATGCATATGATACCGAAGCGATGATGGAATCGGATGGCGTGACGATACCGGCGGATGAATCGTCGGAGGAAACTGCGGTGGAGGAACCGGAATATACGAATTTTTTGTCCCGTTTGTTTGACGGAATGGCAGATGCCATGGGAAAAGATACGGAATTGGGACAGACGCTGTCTCAGATGGCCGATCAGATGGAAAAAGGATTTTCCGGAAAGAATCCGAAGGAAGAAGCAGCGAAAACAGATACGCAGGAGGATCTGCTGAATCGGGACGTGAGTGATTTTGAGCAGAAATCCGATGCGGACCTGGTCGGTATGGATGCGGAAGAGCTGGCGGATTACGCACAGGATGCAAGAGCCTATGAAGCACAGCGTGTGGAGGCGGCCAATCAGCCAGTGGACGGAATGTCCACGGAGGAAGCAATGGCATGGCAGGCAAAGGATGCGGTTGCCATGGGCGATCTGCTGGACGCAGCGGATGCTACGGAGTTCCCGACGGTGACCAGCAGCATGGAACGGTTGGATTTTACTCTGTCCACGCGTGCTATGGGTGTAATGTCTGGTGTGGATGTCGGAGACGAACAGAAAGCTACGGTTTCGGATATGTATATGGATGTGATGCGTGGCGTAGAAGCGTATAGCGATGCCGCAACACAGGCGATTGAAGAACAGTATGCGGACGATCCGGAAAAGAAACAGCAGGCAACGCAGGGTCTGGAAAATCTGATGCGGCAGACGGTCGGCGAAAGTTATGGCATGATTTATAAGGCAGATAACACGTATGATTTTCTGTCGGAAGCAGACCGGAAGGAACTGGATTCCATGGATATTGCCGGTGTAAATGCGTCCTATTCGGATTACGAACAGACGAAGCAGTATTTGGATGAGAAGACGGTGGAACCGGAGATTACGGATGAAGCCGAATCTGAGGATGAAAGCTTGTATGATCCGGACCAGGCGTATACGGAAGAGGATGCGATGTATGGAGAACCGGAATGGGATATGGAAACGCCGTATGGTGATTCTGGCTTTGACCTGGGTGAGCCGCAGACAAATGCGGAACCGCATCGGGAAAATCTGCCGTATGTTCCGGGATCGGAATCCGGTTATACGCGTGTCAATCGGAAGGAACAGACGTCACGAACGGATCGCGGCGCACAGGCGGAAGAACGGTTCGGTTCGATTGTGGAAGCTGATGAGCAGTCGAAGGTGATTCAGACTGATCGGCAGATGGGAGAGTAATTATGGCAGAAGATAAGAAGGTTGAAACAAGGGCAGCAGAAGAAACGGAAGAAATGAAGGATTCGAATCCGATGTATGCATTTGTGGATGGCGCGAAAGCCGTGGTGCGCACTGGTCAGGAGGCTTTTGGAAAGCTGACTTCGCAGGTTCAGGAGACGGCAGATACGATTGCTTCGAAGTGGTATGCGTCGTATTATGCGGAGATGGATCCGAAGGATGCCGGTTCCAGTAAGTTCAATGAACAGGTGGAGACAAGTTTGCGTCAGTTGGACGCATCGGCTGCCGCTGCTGATAAGGGCGTTGACGGTGTCGTGATCGTCGGTTCCAGAGAAAAAATGGAGCAGGGCATGCGGGATCGTGTGAACGAACAGACGGTGCATTTGATGGAAAATACTGCGGATTACGGAGAGAAAATGAAAGATATGATCGGAAAGGGGTTTCCTGATGATCCGGAGAAGCAGGCAAAAGCAATGGAATCGTTGAGTACCGAAATGGCGGCAGCCGTATCGAAAGAGTATGAATCTATTTATCAGATGGATCGGAAGTACGGGATGCTGACGGATGAGACGAAGAAACAGCTGGATGCGGTAAAAATCCCTGGCGTGTCTATGAAGTATTCGGAGTATGCATCGGCCAGAGAAGAGATGCTGGATCAGCTGGAGCAGCCGGATCTGGAAGAGGAAGATGAATTGTATGCGACGGCCGGATTGGAGGACAATCAGGAAATTGCGGAACGGCAGACTGCCGCTGGTGTGAAATCCGGTGTGTTGGGAAAAGAGACGGCGGAGCGTGTGACGCGGGATGCAAAAAAGGTACAGCCGACCGGTAAGGATCGGGGTGCCGAGGCGGAGTCCCGGCTCGGTACGTTTGTGCCAGAGGCTACGCAGATGTCGGAAACGTATGAAATGGAGTGAGAGAGCATGGCGGAACAGAATCAGAGAGGGCAGGAGCTGTATACGGTGTTGTATGCACAGCAGTACGCGATGATGACGGAAGAAGAAGCCCGGAATACACAGTTTCAGAAACTGGCAGAGAAAAACTGTGACAGTCTGATGGATAAGGCGAAGTGGCTGGACGAAAATCCGAAGCGGGATACTATGATGGATAGGCTGAATCCGTTTGAGTGGACTGGCGCGAATGATGCGAAGCGGGAAGCTTATACGAATGAGATCAATGAGGGCAGCGTACATATGCTTCAGAATACGAATGAGTATGCGAAGTACATGCAGGATATCATTGACGATGCGTTTGCGACGGATCCCGTGAAGCGGGAACAGGCAACGGAAGCACATAAGCTGGAAATGGCTGCCGCGGTAGCAAAAGAATATGAGACGATCTATACGCTGGATCAGAAGTATGGCTTGCTGACGGAGGAGACGAAGCAGCAGCTGGATTCCGTTTCGGTAGAAGGTGTAGATATGACGTATTCGGAATACGTAGATTCGAAAGAAGCGATGATGGATCAGATGACCGGCAAAACGACGGAATCGGAGCTTAATCGGAACGATGAGGTGCTGCCGTCGGCAGCGGATCTGGATGCGGAAGAGACGATGGATGAGGATCTGATGGTGGATCCGGAGGTGACGGCGCCGACGGATTCGCATGTTCCGAATCTTGAGAACGGTACGAGCCGTAAGGAAGCAGAACCTGTGACAACGAAGAAGACGAATCGGTACGAGCATGCGATGGGTCGTCTTGGCGGTATCGGACAGGCCGTGGAAGCGGAAGCAGCAAAAGAAATGGAAGTATGACAGGAAGTGAGGTGCAAGAATGGGTAAGACATTATCCCTGGTAGCATCTGCAGCAGCGACGGCGGCTCCGAAAGGGGCCGCTGCGTCCGTTTTGGACGATTCGGAAGATGTGCTGCAAAGTGTAGAGGATGCTTTGAAGGAAGAGGAAGATCAGGACGCTTCTGCGTTGGTAGAGGAAATGGAAACCGACGATGGTACATCGTCCGAACAGAAGATTGCAACGGCCGAGGACGTTGCGACGTCGCACCATTCCGGTTATACGGATGATGTGGTGTCTCAGATGTCCGATGCAGAGATGGAACTGGCAGAACAGCAGGTGGCGAAAAAAGAGACGACGATCGGTACGAAAACGTATCAGACCGGCGGTTATACGATTGAGGAAGACGGGGAGCGTCTGGACAAGCTGTATCCGGAAGAAGAGGATGCGGATACAAAGACCGAGGAGGATCTGGACGCGAAGCGGAAGGAACAGGAGGAACTCCTGGGCGGTACGATCACGGAGTGTGAGGACAATCCGGGGATGCAGCATTATGAGGGATCTTTGGGTTCGTTTGATTACAACCCGACTCAGTGGGCGGTGGGTACCAAAGAAATTACGAATGCGGAGGGTACGATCACCACGACGATTCCGGTGCTGCGGTATATCGGTTCCACGAAGGCAGGCAACGATATCAAGATTCCGGAAGGTGTAAAGTCGATTGATTATACGTTCGAGGGGAATGAGACGATTGAGACCGTTCCGGTGATTCCGGACAGTGTGGAATCGGCACATTGTGCGTTTATGGGTTGTACGTCGATTACAAGGGCTTGTAAAAACGCGAAAGAAGGCGAAAAAGGAATTACACCATTTCAGAATGATACGGTGGAGGGTCAGGGTGGATTTGGTGGTACGTTCTCTTTGAATCCGTTTGCTTGGGGAAATGCCGATGGAAAAGGCGGCACCTGGTCCATGGGGGACAATCTGAAGGATGCTTCGGGTATGTTTTATGATTGTACGGCATTGACGGAAAGCTACACCCGTGCCGGAAAAGGTCTGGTGTTTGCGCAGGACATGTACCGGAACACCACGAAGATGGGAAGCGATGAGACGGCAATGCTGCATGGATCTTCGGCCCGTATGGACTGTACACAGTCACTGATGCTGACGCCGTCTGCTACGAATGGTCTGTATGAGGGTTCCAATGTGGATGTGGCGAAATCGTATACGGAACTGGACAGCAAGAATTACTCGGTATACTGGGACGAAGCGACTGGTACGATGGATACCTATGAGTTTTACAAGGCCGGTGGTACGGACAAAGAACTGGAAGCGATTGAGGAGCTGGAGGAAGCGCAGAAGCGTGACCAGGTGTTGTTTGGCGGCGCGCAGACGGATATGTATTCGGTGACCGGCGGACAGGCGAATCATGCGACGGTACGAGATGCGATGGGTTATTCTTCCACATCGAATGTACAGGATGAGAATGCGCTGAATCATTATTCCGAAGGTATCGGTACGGAGAACATCGAAGAGGGTTCGAACGCGAAGCAGGCGTCCGCGTCCGGCGGGGGGAATCTGATTGACCGGGGTATTGTATCCCTGGGCGAATATGCGATTTTGAAGAAACTGACCGGCAGTACGCTGCTTTCCGTGGGTATCACGGCGGGCGGACAGCTGTTGGGGATTTTGCCAAAGTCGATGACGCCGATTCTGGATGGTGTTGCCGGTTTTGTGGGCGAAGATTCTGCAATCGGAAAAGGTCTGACGGAACTTTCGAACAATCTGAAGGGTGTGGAAAACGAAGAAGCGCCTACGTTGGAGGAGCAGAAGCAGGATCTGGAAAAGGATGCTATGGATGAGACAACGGCAGATACGGATGTCCGGATTTTGACAGACATGCAAGCGCCGATGGATGTGGCTGCCAGTGAGCAGACGGCAGATATCACACATCGTATGGAGCTGAATGGCGCGACGATTACACAGGATCATGCGCTGCTGACTGTTGCGAATAAGGATGAGAAAAATTCTGAGATTCTGAATGTCCAGGTGATGATGGAAGGGGTTTCGGAAGGTCTGGAAGAAAAGACGAAAGAATTGGCGGATGCCAACGGCGGAACGCTCTCGGAAGAGGATAAGCAGTTGGTGGCCATGCAATATATGAATGTGATGCGTGGTCTGGAAGCGTACGATAACGGTGCCACAGAGGCGATGCGTACGACGTATGCTGGTGATATTTCCAATCAGCAGAAAGCGGAGCGTGGTCTCGGTAAGGTGATGCGGCTGTCGGTAGGTCCAATGTATGATTCCATTTTGGAATTGAATGAACAGTATGATTTTCTGTCGGAACAGAATCTTCAGGAACTGAAAGAAATGGAGCTGACGGGCTGTACGTCCTTTGATCAGTACACCATCGGCATGGATATGGCGCCGGCGCAGGATGTGGATGTGGCAAAGGTTCAGGCACAGCAGCAGGCGCTGGAAGAAGGCAAGTCTGCGGATGAAATTGAACAGGCGGGCCTGGCTGCGGAAGCGGCTGCCGGCAGTTATCTGACGGATACGGAACTGGATCCGGAGGATGAGCTGTATGCGAATGCTGGTCTGACGGAGGAAGATATGACGGTTCCGGAAACGTCAAAAGAAACGACAGCTTCACAGGCAAGGGGAGCGACGGCAGAAAAACCGTTGAAGAATATGGAATCTGAGAAAACGACAAAGACAACGAAAAGCCGCGGAGCGGAAGCCGAGGAACGGTTTGGTTCGATCGTAGAAGTATCTGAACAGCAGGAAGCGGATCTGGAATATTAAAGGAGGTGTCGGACGATGAGTAAGGTATTGGAACAGCCGCAGGCAGCGGCGCAGGAAACGTCCGGAGCTGCATTGCCTTTGGAGGACGATGCGGCGCTTCAGGAGGTGGAAGCTCAGCTGGCTTTGGAAGAAGACGCGGATATGGAAACGTATGGTATGGTATCCGATGGATCGAATGTGGCGAATGGATCGACGGCATCGGAAACCAATGCGACGCAGGAAGCCGCAGCGACATCGCAGAAGGAAATGGAAGAGACGAAGGATGTCAATCCTGTGATGGGGTTGGTGGATCGCGGAATTATCAGTTTCGGCGAGTATGCGATTGTAAAGAAGCTGACGGGCAATAAGCTGATTGCGGCTGCGGTAACGATTGGTGGACAGGTGCTTGGTGTTTTGCCAAAGAGTGTTTCGCCAATTCTGGAAGGTGTTGCCAGTATTGTTGGTAAGGACAGCGATGCGGGAAAGACACTGACGTCGATGTCGGATAAACTGACCGGGAAGTCTTTGGAGCAAACAGAGGAAGCCGAAGAAGATGTGAAAACGTCTGGACAGATTCTGGCAGAAGGCATGGAAACTTCGTTTTCTCAGGCGTCCACCAATGCGGATTGGGATATTCGGGTTGCGATGGACCAGAATGCCAGAGACGTAGTGGAGCAGGATGTGTTTCTTTCTGTGAAGGAAACGGATCTGGCACAGGTGGAAGCGATGGCACAGACGAGCGGCGAAGCACTTCAGGGAAAGGCTGTGTCGATGGTTCCGGAGGGCGGTAAGCTTTCGGAAGTGAACAAGGACGTGTTGGCCGATCAGTATGAGAACCTTCTGGAAGGCGTGGAAGCGTACAGCAAAGCCGCAGAGGAACAGATTAAGGTACGTTATGCCGGAAATGAGGCGTCGTTGTCTGCGGCGCAGGCGAATCTGGAACGAACGATGCAGGCAACCGCCGGTCCGTTGATGACGTCTCTTCAGGCGATGGATGAGCAGTATGGGCTGTTGGATGAGGCTGCAAAGGAACGGCTGGATCGTTTGGAAATTGCCGGAGTGGAATCGTACAGTGAATACGAACCAGAAGCTTCGTATGTGTTTTCGGAAGAGTCCGAAGCGGATCTGTTGTATGAAGACGGTGCGTTGGATGCGGAGGACGTGACGCCGCAGAAGGCCCAGGAAGGCGATTTTTCGGAGCAAGGGATGTCCAGTAAGGCTTCGCAGGAAAAATCGCAGGAAATGGCAAAATCGGGCGGTCTGACGGGTGTGTCACGCGGGGCGGAAGCTGAAGCTCGTCTGGGAACGTTTGAAACGGAGGAAAATTCCGAGGAATATGCGTTCGAATAGTTGTCGAATTCTGGAAAACTCGTTATAATAGAAATGGAATCAAAAATGCACAGATTCTGTGCATTTTTGCTGTAACAATTTCGATGGAGAGAAAAAAAATAAACAGAGAAAGGATGGGTGGACACATGATGGGAAAACATTTGGAAATGCCGCCGGCTGCCAGTATGCCGACGCTTTCAAAATCCAGGAGGGCGGTTGCTCCGAATTCGTATCTGGGACAGGTGGACGCGTCCCCGTCTCAGCAGCAGGGACGACCGGTACGGTCGAAGAAGCTGGATCTTCCGGTAAAGGATGATACGATTGTCGGAGGGTATCGGAATCTGGGAAATCTGTCGATGGAGACGGCACGGCAGTATCATGTCAGCCGGGGACAAATGGCGGATGATCTGTTTGGTGACCTGTCCCAGATGCGGGAGAACGATATGGAGTTTGTATAACAAAAGCGAAAGGAAGGTGCATGTCATGCTTCGGATTCCGGATGTCACACAGGTATTTGAAGACTTACAGAGTTCGCTTGCGGATACGCCGTTTTCGCTGTCGTCGCTGCCTGGAATTTTGTTTCTGCTTTGTCTGATTGGTATTGTGGTGTTGTGTGTGAAGAAGATCGGGCGTATGATTGCCGCAGGGTTTGGTCTGCTGGTACTTTTGGAGATTCTTCATATTATTGCCTATCAGACGCCGATTGGTGCAAATTTTCCGATGTTACAGACGATTTTTCCGTATGAACCGTTTACGGCGCTGGCGCAGCTTTGCGTCGGAACGCCGATATCGGATGTGTTTTTGTGGATCCAGGCGTTTTTGAATACGGTGATTGGCGGTGCGTTTACAACGGTGTGGCACTGGCTTGTACTGGTGGTGGATTATTTCCGGAATGCCTGGAGCGCAGCATGACAGTGAGAAGAGGTGAAGGTATATGATGATGGCCCATCAGGATCCGACAAAAGCGGAACGAGAATTGTGGGCGTATGCCGGGTATTATCCGGTAGAGACGGAACTGGATGGACAGGGAAGGATTACGTATCAGAAATATCAGGGATTTTATCGCGTCCGGGAGGACGTGACGTTTCCTTTGGTGTTTCAGGCGGATGAGAAACAAAAGCAAAGTGATGCGGTGTTGGAACTGTATCCGCAGGAGGATTTTTTGAAAATCCATGGCGTGGTGGATACCCGCCTGTTAGAAATTTTAAAGCTCCGGATGGAAGAACTGGGCTGCCGTCCGGTAGGAAAGGAGGGCTGAAGGATGCGATATGAGCAGGGACCGACCAGGTATCGTCAATTGCATCGAACGCAGCCGGTGGAGAAAGAGCAGTATCGGGGTGTCTGGCAGGGACAGTCGGTTTCGTTTGACCGGGTGTTCCGGGGACATCGTCTGACGGATGCAGAGTGTGAAGCGCTTTGCCGCGGGGAAAGTATTGATGTGTATCACCTGGGACACCCGGAAGCCCGTTATGGGGTACGGATCCGGTTGGAGGAGATGGTATTTCGAGGTGTTACGAAGGTGTATCGCAGCATTGGCTGCAAAACCATAGAGAATTTGCCGGAACGTCCGGACGGGGAAGAGGTTCCGGAATGGATGCTGGGATTGCCGTCGATTCCAGAGGATCGGGTTCCGGAAGAGATTCGTCCGGAACTTGCTGTGGATGAGCCTGATACACTGGATGAAGCGTATCGGGCGGAGCTGACGGTTCCGGATCTTCCGGAAGTGACACTGGTGACCGGGTTTGAAATGGGGTCGGCAGAAGAAATCAGAAAAGTTCCGGCTGCAAAAGAAGAGCCGGTAGTGTCACAGACGCCGCAGGAGACATTTGTGTTAGCAGAAGAGGATGATTTTGACGGTGCGGATCTGGAAGTGATTGAGGATACCGAGGAGGAGCAGTTGTTGACGGACAGTCCGGACAACCCGTATGGTGCAAAAAAGGCAGAAAGTTGAAGAATCATCTTGTCTTTTGTAGAAAGATGTGTTATTCTGTTTGTGGGTGGAAGAAGTCTCCAAAGTATATTTTACATTTGATCACCTAACGTGAGCTGGCTACGACATGGAAAAAGAGGGTCAGGATTCTCCGTACGAATCCTGACCCTCTTTTTCTTGTCTTTTTTGTCAGGATTTAGTAAAATAACGGTGTGAATAAATCAAATGATGTGACGAATGGGCGGTCCGAAACGACAAGACAGTGCGTTTCGGGCCGTCTGTTTGTAAAAAAGGAGGGGACCGGCAAATCGCCGGCCCCCTTGTGGAGAATAAAAAATGTCGGTCACATGTGGGTTGCGTGTAGGGTTTCTGGGTGTTTACCGCAAGTTTTATGACCTGTTAAGATTGTAGCACGTCTGTCATTTTTTGTCAATCGTAGGCTTCCTGTTCCCAGTTGTTTTTGTAACTGCAGAATTCTGTGAGAAATTCTTGGATCGTACGGGCGTCGGTAGGTGGATCATTCGTAAATTCAAAGCCGTCCAGTTCCCACCAGGGAATGTCAAGATCGTCCAGATAGTCGTAATTGCGTTCGGCCGGGAGATTGACCTGCTGCGGATTGAAGTGTGCGTCTGAATCGAAACAGGCTGCTTTCATCTGATCGAACTGTTCGGGTGTTAAAAGACCTGCAAAGGTGACAGTTCGATGGGTCTTGTTGTTTTCGACGTCACGGTTTAAGTACCAAATGGTTGTGTTTTTCATAGAGGCTTTCCTTTCTTTTTCAGGTTTTTTGCTGTGTTTTTATAAAAAAGAGGAACCTGTTCGGTCCCTCTCTTTCTTTTCGTTCGTATATTCCACAAAAAAAGGAGATTTTTTGTTTTCAAACTTACACCCGATGGTGAAACCATAGATTTGTAAGTTTGTAAAGAATAGATGTAGAAAAAAAATTGTATTTTGTGGGTTGCATTCGATAAGGACTGTGCTATGATGTGTTTAGAAAGAAGATCATCAAAGGAGGATATGATTATGGCAGAAACGAAAAGTCATTTGATCAGGATCAATGATAAGCAGATTACGGATTCCAAAACACCTGGTGTGAAAAAGGTCGGCATCGGTCTGATGGCAGAGGACGGTACGAAAAAGCTGGGATCGATCTACGTGACGGAAAAGGCGATCAGTCAGGACAAGAAAACGGCAGAGCTGCCGGCACATATGCACAAGTCCTATGTGGCGCTGAGTCCTGGAAAGGAATATAATTTCGTCAGCGGGCATGGCGATACGTATAAGACGGAAAAGATTTCCGGACAGGATATCCTGGATCAGAACCGTGCGTATATGAAGGATCTGAATGCGTCCCGGACGAAAGCGCTGGAGAATGGCGTTGCCAAAGAGGCGCCGGAAATGGAGCAGCAGGCTGGTATGGAAGCCTGACCGGAAACGTTTGAAAAAGAAAATGGAGTGCTTTCCCCTTGTGTGGGAAGGCACTCCATTTTTGTTTACATGGAAATTTGCCAATTTGGTGTGCTGCTTGTTCGATAGAAACTGTCGTACAGCGAGACGGTCAGATGAAATGGTTGAAACGGTTGTCCTTTTGGACGTCTTTGCTGTCAGCTTTATCTGACTGCTCGATGGTCGCAGAATCCGACTTCATTACGTCCTCGTGAGGCGTAACGCTGCAACCAGTCGCAAGCACCAATGTGCAAGCGATTGCTACAATCGTAGCGAAGATTTTCTTGTGTTTCATAGTGACTCTCCATTCTGTTGCCGAAAATTTGTTGTGTTGAAAGCCAGGTCGCAGCGGCAACGTAGATGCGGTGGCTTGTTGTGATGTTTTTTTTGTAGTGGATTTGTTGTGATAGTGGTTTGGCTGTCGTAGACAGCCTATGAAACAGTGTATTTGCCT
>JFBN01304772.1_pt1 | contig 17873 bp, 12 predicted proteins | sample 768741 | NCBI WGS metagenome assembly JFBN01 (sample SAMN01983846, study PRJNA193217) | chicken gut metagenome | biome: terrestrial biome; isolation source: ceca of Broiler chicken | host: Gallus gallus | place: United Kingdom: England | collected 2010-09-07
AACATATCATATGCGTTATAGTTCGCAAAAGTAAATCCGTTTCCTCCCGCGCCGACGGGTTTGATACTGTCGAAAAGGCCGCCCGTTTCCCTTACGATGGGAACCGTGCCGTATCTGCTGGCGATCATCTGCGAAAGCCCGCAAGGCTCCGATTTTGAAGGCATCAGGAACAGATCCGCCCCCGAATAGATCTTTCTGGAAAGATCGGGATTGAACGCTATGACCGTGACGAGCTTTCCGACGTAACGGCGCGCAAGATCGGAGAAATAATTCTCATAGGCGGAGTCGCCTTTGCCGAGAATGATGATCTGTACATCCTGCCGCAGGACTTCTTCGATGACGGTACGCACGAGGTCAAGCCCCTTATGGGCGACGAGGCGCGAAATGATGGCAATGATCGGCGTTTCGGGCTTCACGGGCAGGTTGAACATCTTCTGAAGTTCTTCCTTGCATTTCCGTTTCGGTTCGATGTTTTCCGCATTATAGTGCGCAAAGATGGATTTATCCGTTTCCGGATTATACGAATCAATGTCTATACCGTTGAGGATGCCGAACAGTTTGAATTCATTCCTCCGCACGATAGGATCGAGCCCGTGCGCATAATACGGATCCTTTATTTCCTGTGCATAGCGGGGGCTGACCGTGGAGAATTTTTCGCTGCATTCGATCGCCGCCTTCATAAGGTTGATGCACTTGTTATATTCGAGCAGGTATTTCCAGCTGTTGGAGATGCCGAACAGATCTTCGAGGATATCCAGCGAATATTTCCCCTGGTATTCTATATTATGGATCGTAAAGAGCGAACGGATAAACTGGTATTCCGGTCTGAAACAATAGATCGTCTTCAGGTAAATGGCTGCGAGGGCTGCCTGCCAGTCGTGGCAATGCATGACGTCCGGATAAAAATTCAGGAAAGGCATGATCTCCATGACGCTGCGGCAGAAGAACGCAAAGCGCTCGCCGTCATCGTAATAACCATAGCAACCGGGGCGTTTGAAATAATATTCGTTGTCGATGAAATAGAATGTCACGCCGCCGGATTCGTAGCTGAATATGCCGCAATACTGATTTCTCCATGCAAGCGGGACAAATATATTGCCGAGATACCTGAATTTGCTCCTGTACTCCCAGGAGATGTCCGAATAAAGCGGGATCACTACGCGGACGTCATAATCTTCGTTCGCCGCGAGAGCTTTGGAAAGCGAGCCTATAACTTCCGCCAGCCCGCCCGTCGCAATAAACGGGGTCGCTTCCGATGCCACAAAAAGAATTTTTCTCTTGGGCACGACCGTAACCGTCGGCACGGTCTCTTCGGCGTTTTCTTTTATGTTCGCTTTTACTTCTGCAGGGTCTTCAGACGCAGGCGCAGGCTTTACTGCGGGAGCTTTTTTCTTCGCCGGCGCTTTTGCGGCCTTTAAGGTCTCATCATCTTTATTTACGGATTGATCAACTTTTTTCTTGGTTGGCATACCGTTTACCTCCCTATCGTTTTATTTTCGCCTATATAAGTTTATCAGATCATCGTTCCTTTTGCAAGGAAATAAGGCTGTACTTCGCAACCGGAAAGATTTCTGTGATCGCGGATGACGACATTTTTGTCCGTTATCACGCAATTCAGCTGTACACTGTCTCCGATCACGGTATCCTGCATGATAATGGAGTTGCGTACGACGGAATCCTTGCCGACTTTCACGCCGCGGAACAAGATACTGTTCTCGACCTGTCCCTCAACGATACAGCCGTCCGAGATCAAAGAATTGGAGATGACTGCTTCGCTGCCGTATTTTGACGGCGCGGAGTCGCGCACCTTCGTGTAGATATCGCGCGCACCGAACAGTTCGTCGCGGACGGATTTGTTCAGAAGCTCCATATTGTGCCTGAAATAAGAGGCGAGCGAATCTATCGTGGCGTGATAGCCGTTAAATTCATATGCATAGATTTTGAGGCTCTTGATATTGCGTTTGATCACATCTTCGCGGAAGTCGCTGTATCCGTGCGTTACCGAGTCGCTGATGATGGTCTGCAACAGGCTGCGCCTCATGATCATAACATTTACATAAAATTTGCTCTTTTTGCCGCTGCGTTCTCCGACTTCGAGCCCGGTAACGCGCCCGTCGGGGTCGGTACGCAGAATCGCATAATCGGAAGTGCCGGAAAGCTGTTCCGGATGACAGATCAGCGTTATATCGGCCTGCTTCTCTTCATGATAATCAATTATCTCCGAAAAGTCCATACGATAAACGCCGTCACAGTCGCAGAGAATGACGTAGTCCTCATTTCTGCGGTTTACAAACTCTGAAACACTTTTCAGCGCTTCGAGACGATTTTTATAAAGTCCCGCGTTGTCGAAATCACCGAACGGCGGAAGCAGGATAAGACCGCCGGTCTTCCGCGCCAGATCCCAGTCCTTTCCGCTGCCGAGATGATCCATCAGAGACTGATAATTGTTTTTTGTGATGATACCGACCGTGGTAACGCCGGAATTGACGAGGTTGGACAGCGCAAAATCTATCAGCCTGTACCTGCCTCCGAACGGGAGAGAACCCATCGTCCTGCGCCTGGACAATTCAGGGATGTTTTCATCATGGATATTGGAAAAAATAATACCAACTGCGGACATATTACGCTTCCTCCCCTGCTTCAATATTTTTATCGACCATAGCGCCGGCAGAAACTTTTGCCCCTTTGCCGACCTTCACGCCTCTTCCGAGCACGGCGATCCCCTTCGCCTCGCCGATATCTTCGCCGACGGTCGCCTTTTCCCCCACTACAACGCATTCGTCTATGATGGAATAATTTACGGATGCACCGGCTTTGATGACCGTTCCGCTCATGATGACGGAATCTTTGACGGTCGCGCCCGCCTCAACTACCGTATTGCTGGAAAGTACGGAATTGATGACCGTACCATATATTTCGCTTCCGAGCGCGATCATGGAGTTTTTGACGACGCTGCCTTCCCCGAGATATTCGGGCGGAGCGAGCGGATTGCGGGAATGTATCTTCCACGCCGGGTCGCCGACATCGAAATTGGGGGCATCTCCGAGGAGATCCATGTTCGCTTCCCACAGAGAAGAGATCGTTCCGACGTCTTTCCAATACCCCTCAAAGCGATAAGCAAACATTTTTTCTCCGGCATTGAGCATGGCCGGCAAAACATTTTTGCCGAAGTCTTTGGATGATTCCGGGTCGTTGTCGTCGGCTTCGAGGTATTCGTACATTTTCTCTGCCTTGAAAATGTAGATCCCCATAGAGGCAAGCGTGCTTTTCGGCTGTTTGGGTTTTTCTTCAAATTCGTAAATGGAGCCGTCCTCGTTCGTATTGAGAATGCCGAAACGGGAGGCCTCTTTCAGCGGAACTTCGATCGCCGCGATGGTGCAGTCCGCATCGTTGTCGATATGTGCCCGCAGCATTTTGCTGTAATCCATTTTATAAATGTGATCGCCGGAAAGGATCAGCACATATTCCGGATTATACATCTTTATGAAATTGAGATTCTGATAGATCGCATTTGCCGTCCCCTCATACCATGCGGATTTTGCTTTCTTCTGATAAGGCGACAAAACGTGTACCCCTCCGAAATTGCGGTCAAGATCCCAGGGCTGTCCGTTGCCGATATACTCGTTGAGGACGAGCGGCTGATACTGCGTGAGCACGCCGACCGTGTCGATCCCCGAGTTGATGCAGTTGGACAGCGGGAAGTCGATGATCCGATACTTCGCACCGAACGGAACCGCAGGCTTTGCGATATTATTGGTGAGAGCATAGAGCCTGCTGCCCTGCCCTCCGGCCAGTAACATTGCAACGCATTCCTTCTTTCTTTGCATATGCCTACCCCCAAAACAAAATTATTTTATATTTACTTCACTCTTTCCCCGCATATGACGGCGTCAGAGGATTTTTTGCAGATAAACGCAGGTAAGTTTGGGAAGTTCGAGTTTGATCGAATATTCCTTCCCGTGGCTTGGTTTGCGTTCGGTGTTGAAGATACGTTTGTGCAGATCGTCGTTCCCTCCGAACTTTGCGCTGTCGGTGTTGAATACGACTTTATACTTCCCTTTCGGGACGCCCAGCCTGTAATTTTCCGCTTTCGTCCCGGAAAAATTCACGGCGACGAGATAAGTGTTCCCCGCCTTGTCCCGCCTCAGGTAGGCAAGGATATTGCGGTCAGAATCATTGGCGGCAAGCCACTCGAAGCCGTCCCACGAGTCTTCGATCTCGTACATGGCGGGCGTATCTCTGTAAAATTTATTGAGTGCGGCGTTCATGTCGGAAAGTTTTTGATGCAAAGGGTAATCCTTCAGGAAGAATTCGACGCCTTCTTTATAGTTCCATTCTTTAAACTGACCGAACTCGCAGCCCATGAAAATCAGTTTTTTGCCCGGATGCGACATCATGTATCCCATAAACGCGCGCAGATTCGCAAATTTGTCTTCATAGTTTCCGGGCATCTTATCCAACAGAGATCGTTTTCCATAGACGACTTCGTCATGAGAAATGGGGAGCACATAGTTTTCCGTGAACGCATACATCATGGAAAAAGTAAGTTTGTTGTGATTCCCCTTCCGGAAATACGGGTCCGTCTGCATATAATCGAGAACATCGTTCATCCAGCCCATGTTCCACTTGAAGTTGAAACCGAGGCCGCCGATATCGACGGGCTTGGTCACGAGCGGCCACGCCGTCGATTCTTCCGCTATCATGAGTGCGTCCGGATACAGGGAAAAGACGGTGGAATTGAGCCGACGTAAAAATTCGATCGCCTCGAGGTTCTTGTTTTCGCCGTATTTATTGGGCAACCACTCTCCGGGCCGCTTGTCGTAATCGAGATACAGCATGGAAGCGACCGCATCCACGCGCAGGCCGTCTATATGGAACTTGTCAAAGAAGAAGACGGCGTTGGAAATAAGGAAGGACAATATTTCGTTCCGTCCGTAATCGAAACGGCGGGTCCCCCAGCTTTTATGCTCCTGCCTGTCCCACGCAGGACTTTCGTATAAAGGTTGTCCGTCAAATTCATACAGTCCGTGCGCATCTTTCGGAAAATGCGCCGGTACCCAGTCCATGATCACGCCGATGCCGTTCTTGTGGCACTCGTCGACGAGGCGCATAAAATCATGCGGCGTGCCCAGACGGGAAGTGATCGCATAATATCCCGTTACCTGATACCCCCAGGAGCCGTCATAGGGATATTCGCAGAGAGGCATGAACTCAATATGCGTATATCCCATTTCTTTGACATAAGGAATGAGCTCTTCCGTCAGTTTATTGAAATCAAAAAAGTTTCCGTCCCCGTATTGTTTCCAGGAAAGCGCATTGATCTCGTAGATATTCATGGGAGAAGCATACGCATTCCTGCCGCGGCGTTTTTTTAGATATTCCTTGTCTGCCCAACGATAGCCGTCCAGATCATAGGTCTTGGAGGCGGTTTTTGAAGGCGTTTCCGCATGAAAGGCATACGGATCCGCTTTATATAAGAAACGCCCGTCCTGCGTGCGGATACAATATTTATAGACAGAATAGTCTTTCAGCCCCTCGACAAAAACCGTCCATGTCTCGCCGTCGAGCAACCGTTCCATCTTATCCGCTTCGGGATCCCAATCGTTGAAATCCCCGACCACGGAAACTTCTACGGCATGCGGAGCCCAGACGCGGAAACGGTATCCGTGCTTCCCGTCTTCTTTTGAAGGGTGTGCCCCGAAAAAATCATATGCTCTGTAATTTTTTCCGTGATGAAAAACATATAAGGGAAAGTCAACTACTGTCTGCATCATCATTCCTCCGTAATCAGAGCCATTTTTATCTCCTATATTATTATACAATAAAATTTATGCCTTTTCAACAGTTGCGCGAAAAAAAATAGAATTTTTTGCGGATTTTTTACAAAACATAATCTCAAATACAGGTTAACGTTGCGATATTCGTCTTTTTTATTATATGTCAACGCAGATTTTGAAAAATTTTGTCATTTAAGGAAAGATCGAACGGCGGGGCAAAAAAGCACCCGCCGTCCTTTCATGTATCTTCGCGTATATTTTTTCCGAAACGAAAAAGTCCTCTTTTGTCCCTGCCGAGAGGCAGAGGGCTGTCGGCTTCCACATCCTTTTCCCAAAGCAGAAGCGATGCGGAATAAACAAGCGCCGGGAAGACATGGAAGATATGATTATCCAGGAAAGAAGTCCCCGTGATCATAAGAAAGATCGACAGATACAATATGCGTTCGGCCGTCGGCTTTCGGACGGAGAGATTGAGGACTTGAGCAAGATGATACAGATACGCGAGCATACCCGCCGTTCCGCAGCTCGCCAGCAACTGGATCGCAATGTTGTGATACATATCCGGGAATATCCAGTTTTCTATATTTATATCTACGCCGAACGGTTCATAAAAGCCGACGCCGAAGAACGGTGCTTTCAGAAAATTCAGCAGCCCGTTCAGCCAAATGCGGAACCTGTTCGAGTCACTGAACCCCCGCTCGAAAATCACTGCAAATACTTCTTTTATCTTTTCCGAAAAAACAATGCAGAACAGCAGCACGCAGACGATCACAGCGATGTTGAATACGCGGAAAAAGCTCCTCCGCGGACTCCTGACACAGGAAAGCAGTACAGCACCGGCGAACAGCATGACGCCGCCTACCAGAAGCGAACTGCGGCTGAGCGTAAAGGCGATCGCCCCCGTCTGCATAAAAGCAAGGATATAGAATATCCACCCGTGCCGCATCCTGTAAGCGAAATACAGCCAGACCGGCATGAACATTGCAAGCATTCCGCCGATGTTGTTGCTCATGCCCCATCCGGCGATCATCAGGTCTTTGTTGATGGAGCCGTCTTCCGTAAAAACGCTCATATCGCCTTGCGGCGTACCGAGATGTCCTATCAGGAGAAGTTTCGCGACCTGCAACAAAATGACTGCGGAAGTAAGGCCGACGACATATGCAAAATAGCAGCCCGTCTGTCTGTTCCAGCCGCAGGTATTATATAAAAACAGATAGACGGCGACAAAGGAAAGCGCGATCAGAATACCGAGGAAAAAATCCTTCCCCGTATAGTCGGCAAAGAAGGAACCGTTAAGGATGAGCGCAGCCGCGAGAGCGATCAGCCCTCCCTTCAACCTGGTCGGAGCGGTCATAAAATTTCTTTTCCGACGGAATACGATAAGGCGGAACAACATGGCGGCGACCGCAACGGCTCCGAGCGCCATGATCGCAGCAAGAACCGCCGGATCGTTCAGAAAGGCTGAACGGTAAGGCGGCTGCGGCGTATGTTCCCAGCTCGTCGAATATACGATCATTACAACGGGTACGATCAGCGGCTTCGTATCCTCGGCAAACAGACAGACAAAAAGAACGACCGCGACGGTGAAACCGTACACGAGGAATTCGAGCCCGGTCAGTGAACTTAAGAGCACCAACGCAGCATAAAGCGGCGGAAATGCTTTGCCGTTCAGGAAATTCAGGATGCCCCCGATAACAGGTACCGAAGATGCGGCACGCAGGCGTTTTACGATATTTTCCATAAAGTCTCCGCAAAAGTGTCAGATTGGTCGCGAACACATACCCGCAGACGGCGGGAATTTCCCGTCATTTGACGTGCATGAATGTCCCGATCGTTTCATTGACCGTTTCGACGAAAGCAAACGTTTCCGGGAATTTTTTCAGGATATCCCGAAATTCAACGAGCTGTCTTTTATTGACGACGCAGACGATCACGTCACGTTTCGCGTTGCTGTATGCCCCCGTCGCTTGCAGACGGGTTGCGCTGTGATGCAGTTTTTCAAAAATTATTTTTTCTATTTCGTCGACATGGGAAGTAATAATGAAGAACTTATAAGCAGATTTTGCGCCTTTGATGATCACATTTCCCACAAAACTGGAAAGGAAACAATACAACATGCAGAGGCAAACCGGTTTATAATTGTAAATGAGCACGCCGTTTTCGCCCGGTACCGCATAAACAAAATACGAGGCTACGGCGATCGCCGCGTTAATTGTGAAATTTACCCAGAAAAAATTGAGTTCCGGGGCTTTTTTGCTTACATATTTGGCGATAATGTCTGCTCCGCCCGTAGATGAATTGCGGCGGAAACTTACGCCGTAAACAAAACCGCTGAGCGCTCCCGCGATCAATGCCGGGAAAATCGTATCCACTCCCTGCGCGTCGTACTGAAAGGCGGAAAGGTCAACTGCGCGAAACAACAGGAGCGCCCCGGAATAGACGAGCGAAAAAACAGAAGTTTTTATCGCAAAATCTTTGGAAATAAAAAAGAACGCGAATATACAGAGAGGGACGTTTACGATCAGAGAGAAGTATCCGACACTGAACCCCGTCGCGTACTCCACCATCGTGGCAACGCCGCTGATACCGGCGGGAGCAAATTGGTTCCTGGCAATAAAAAGTTCGTATGTAAGGGCAAACAGCGTCGCTAAAGCCACCATCAACAGGCAATCGAGCAGGACGCGGCGTACCGAACTTGCTTTCATATTCTACCTCCTTATCCATTATAACACGGCGGACGGCGCAATGCAAGAGCGCGACACAAGTTTTTTGCCGGCCGCTAAAATTTGCAGGGTCTCCGACAAAAAAAGGACACCGCTCGCAGAGCAGTGTCCTTTTTTGGTAGAGACAGTAGGACTCGAACCTACGACCTCTCGCATGTGAAGCGAGCGCTCTAACCAACTGAGCTATGCCTCCGTCTGAACATCCCGGACATCAACGCAAACGCCCGAAAACATTACTATATAAGTATATCATGTCCGTAAAAATTTTACAAGCGATTTGGAGGCATATTTTAACTTTTTACGCGGCAAAATGCAGAAGAACGGCAGCACTACTTCATGATTTTTTTGATCTTCAGCAGCTTTTCGTCCGTAAATGGCGGATAAGAAAGGCGGATACAGATACGCGAAGACCTTTTCAATACGCTCCGCTCGTGCGAAAACTCCGAAAAACCGTATTTTCCGTGATATCTTCCCATGCCGGAACGGCCGATGCCGCCGAAAGGAAGGTTCGGGTTGATGATATGACTGATCGTATCGTTGATAGAAACGCCGCCGGATGACGTACCGGCAAGGATCTTGTTTACCGTGCAGGCATCTTCACTGAAGATATACAGAGCAAGAGGTTTTTCATGCCCGTTGATATATGAAAGAACCGCCTCTATATCGTCATACGGGAATACAGGCAGCAAAGGGCCGAACAATTCTTCGCGCATACAGGCGGCCTGCCGCGCGTCCTTCGGGCACAGGACGGTCGGGGCGATATACCGCGCGGAAAGGTCAACTTTCCCGCCATATACGATAAATTCTCTGTCCCGTTCCAGAACAGACATCAACCGCTTCATATGCCGCTCGTTGACGATCCTTCCGTAATCGGGGCTGTTCAGCGGTTCATCCCCGTAAAAGCGGCGTATCGCCTCCGTCAGGCCTTCGATAAGCTGCGGGTATATGCTGCGATGGGCAAAAATGTAATCCGGCGCCACGCAGGTCTGACCCGCATTCATGAATTTTCCCCAGACGATCCGCTCGCACGCGATCTTCAGTCTTGCACTTTTATCGACGATCACGGGGCTTTTCCCGCCGAGTTCGAGCGTCACGGGGATAAGATTTTCCGCTGCGGCGCGCATCACGATCTTGCCGACGTTTTCGCTTCCGGTGAAAAAAATTTTATCGAAGGAACCGCGCAGAAGGACTTCGTTATTCCCGATGCCCCCTTCCGAACAGAAGACATAATCCTTTTCAAACGTTTCTCCGAGCATGCGGCGGACGACGCGCGAGACGTTGGGCGTCTGTTCGGACGGGCTGAGCACGGCGCAGTTCCCCGCGGAAATCGCCGCAGTGAGAGGCTCGATCAGCAGCTGAAAGGGATAGTTGTACGGCCCCATTATAAGTACGCTTCCGTAAGGCTGCGCGATCACCTTACTCACCGAAGGAAAGACCGTAAGGCCCGATCTTACACGGACGGGTCTCATCCATTTTTTCAGGTGACGCAGCGTGTGCGTGATGCCCGCGAGAACAAAGCCGATTTCCGTAAGGTAGCTTTCCTGCCGGCTCTTTCCGAGATCGGCCGCCAGAGCTTTCTCCAGTTCGCCTTCATAGGATATGATCGCCCTTTTCAGTTTTTCCAGCTGTTCGGCGCGATATGCGTAAGGCAAGGTCGTCCCTTTTTCGAAAAATGTTCGCTGGCCTGCAAGCAGCTCCCCTACAAACCGATCGGTAAGTGTTTCCATCCATTGATCTCCCTATTCTATAGAATGTGCTGTTTCAGGATATTTAGAGCCGGCTTTTTGAAAAAGCCGGCTCCTGTCTTACGCTTTTGAAACGATAAGCTCCATATCCGAATCGGGATAAGAACAGCACGGATGTATATAGCCGAATTTTGCATCGGCGAGCCTGCGCTTATCCTGCCCGGCAATGGAGAAACTGCCGGAAACCAGCTTGCTGTGGCAAAAGCCGCATCCGCCGGCACGGCATTTGGAAGGGACTTTCAGTCCCGCCCTTTCAAGAGCTGTCAGGATCGTTTCCCTTGCATCTGCCGGCACCGTATAGGTATCAAAGCCGATATGCACGGTGAGCGTATAGCTCTTTGCCTCGGCGTCACGCGGGCCGACGCAGTTTGCCTCTTTTTTGATGCGGCGGAGGGGCAGGCCGAGAGAGGCGAGCTCCTTATCCGCAAAGGCGTACATTGCCTGCGGGCCGCACATCATGACCGTATAATCCCCGGAAACATATTTCTGAAGCAGTTCCGCGCCGATAAAACCGCTCTCGTATCCCTCCTTCTTTTCGTCGCTGAGGACGTAAACGACTTTGACCTTATCCGAAACGAGCGTATCGAGTTCTTTTTTGAAGATCAGGTCGCTTTCCGTCCTTGCTCCGTAAAAGATGGTAAGTTTGTGTCTGTTCGTTCCGTCGGCGACCGCCTGCGCCATGCTGTAAAACGGGGTGATACCGCTCCCTCCGGCGATGGCGACCACATGATCCGCGTCCTTGACCGGCTCATAACAGAACTCCCCGGAAGGATCTCCCAGAACAAAGGAATCCCCCACCGCCGCACTGTCAAACAGATAGCCGCTGAAGAAGCCGCATTTTTTGACGGTGAGCGAAACGCGGCAGGAGAGCGCCTCTTTAGGAGAGGATGAGATCGCATACGGTCGGGAAACCTCGCTTTTCCCGACCTTGCAGCCGAGCGTCAGGTACTGCCCCGCCCTGAAATACAGAGGGCGCTCCGTTTCAAAGGTATACGTTTTTGTATCGGCCGTATTCTGTGCGATCGCCACCAGTTTTGCCCCCTGATAGCCGGGATGCAGGATCTTGGCCGTATCGTTGACGCGGTAACTCTTCGGCAGGGCTGCCGGAGAGCCGTTTTCAAGCATCTTACGGCGATTGGGGACGAGCTTTTTGAACCGGAGAAGATCCATGAAACCGAATATTTGTTTTTTGAATGTGAACGGCATGATTTAACCCTCCCTCTTGATATCGCCGACGGTCTGCCGGCCCGAAATGTCGCCCGAAAAATAGGCACTCGAATAGCCGGAAAGGCGCATGGCATAGCCGCCCGCAAACCGCAGGCCGCGCACTTTGTGATCTTCCGCCATCATCTGGAGGCGGGGCATCAGCCCGTCCCAGTACTGCGATTCGTATCCGTAGATCACCCCTTCCGGGTGCCCGCAATACCGTGCATACGTCATCGGTGTTGCGACGGAGATCTCCTCGATATGCCCCCGCAGCTTTGCCCCCGTATCCTGTTCAAAACGATCTATCATCTTGTTCGCAACGAAGTCTTTCGTCCTGCCGTAATCCTCCGCCCCGACATTGCCCCAATCGTCGGACATATACAGTGTGGTAAAATACATCATGCAGGTCCCTTTCGGAGAACATTCGGGATACGCGCGGTTGAGGCAGACGGTAGCCTGCACTTCGTTATCCCGTATCGTGCGCATCTTCTCATACTGGGCAACGCTGTCCATCGTGTCGTACAGGAAATAATTGTGATTCTCGATGCCGAGTTCGTCCGCGTCGGCATCCAACCCGAGAAACATGGTAGCCCGCAAATTTGCGCGCGTTAGCGGCGCGGATCTCCGCTTCGGGAACCTTGTCCATCATTCTGCCGAACACGATATGCGGCGCACAGTTGGCGACCGCGTGCCTCGTTTCGATCCGCGTTCCGTCGTCGAGGAGGATGCCTGAAACGCCCCCGTCCTTTTCATCCGTCAGTATCCTGACTGCTTCGGTATTGAAAAGGATATCGCCGCCGAGTTCGCGGATACGTTCGGTAAGTGCGAGGGATATTTCGTGAGAGCGCATCTTCGGCATGCTGGCGCCGCGCATGATGTAGCGGTTGACCATGCTCGCATAATGGACGAAGCTCAGATCGTCGCAGTGCGCCCCGAGATAGCACCAATAAGCGTTGAGGATATCTCTCGCCTTTTTCGGCATTTTCAAAGCAGCAAGCACTTCGTTGACGGAGTACGACCCTGCACGGACGAAGTTGCCGTATTTGCTTACCATGATCTTTGAATCGGTGTTCCCGTTGACGGAAGAGCTGTATGCCTGCGCGAGGCGCACCTCCTCTGCAAGCTCAAAGAATTTTGTGACGGAGGCACGGCTTCCCGGAACATAGCCCTCCATTTTTTCGATGAATTCCTTTACGCCGAAAGGCATGGTCGCGTCGAGTTTCTCCGCACGGGAGATCACGCGGTAGGCCTCGGGTATCTGCATCCAGTCGATCTTGTCGGTCACTCCGAGTTCGTCGAACAGTACCCGCACATCTCCGGCATTGTCCGCCGTGCCGAAGTCGTTCAGTTCGTGCAGCGACGCTTCAAACTCGAACCTTCCGCGGCGAAAGCTCGTGGCAAAGCCGCCCGGCAGGTTGTGCTTTTCTACGAGAAGGGTCTTTGCCCCGCCCTGCAGCAGCCTGATCGCCGCGACGAGTCCGCCGTTTCCGGCGCCGATCACGACGGCATCATACTTTTTCATGGTATACTCCTTTTATTTATTTTTTTCAAGAGATGAAATGAGCGCACGGCAAACGCCGCTGAGCATCCCTCGCAGTTCATCCTCCGAAAATTCGGCTGTACCGGCCGCGATCATCGCGGCGATACCGTGGGAAAACAGCCACATATCGCGGTAAATGATCCGGGCATTATCTCCTGTGATGTGCTCGGTCTCTTCGATGACGCGAAGCACATATTCCATTTCCACATTCGCCCCGATCAGATCGGTCTTCCCGAAATCGCTCATGAACAGCAGACGGAACAATTCCCGCTCTTCCGCGGCAAAGTGTATATAATTCAGTCCCAGCGCGAGATAACGGGATTCGCAGACGACTTCACGTCGGAGAGCCTGACCGAATATCTTCAGCGCCGCAGCAAAGACCTCTTTCTTCAGTTCTTCCATGTTTTCAAAGTGCCAGAAAACAGGTTGGGTAGAACAGGAGAGAGCCTGGGCGAGCGCCTTTGCCGTGAGCGCAGATGCCCCCTTATCGCGGACGACGGAAAGCGCCTTTTCTATGATTTGTTCCTTTGATATCTTCGGTTTCGGCGGCATTGGCGTATATCCTATATATATTTCTCGTTATATATTATACACTATATATAAAGTTTGTCAAGATACTTGCGCAAAATTTTTTCCTTATTTTTGAACTGCCCCCGCAGACGCGGCCTTTCAGAATTTTGTTCCTGAAGCGTGCCTGTTGTTTGGGGGAATAACGATATACGGTAGATTTTACAAAAAATAAAAGGAAAACACCACAATATCTTGCGGTGTTTTCCTTTGGTGTGAAGAATGGGACTTGAACCCACACGGATTTCTCCATACGCCCCTCAAACGTACGCGTCTGCCAATTCCGCCATCCTCACAAGCGAAATTTATTTTACTATATTTTTGAAAAAAAGTCAAGTTAAGAATAGAAGATTTTATAACAATTATAAAAAAATTTTACTTTTCTGACATAGTCTTGCGTTTCTTTGTAAGGGATACATAGTAATCTGTTGCTCTCGTCGGTATACGCGGGATTATTCAACCACTGCCGGACTCTTCCCTCTCCCGCATTATACGCGGCGATCGCCTCGTCGGTTTTGCCGAATCTTACGGTCAAATACGCCAGATACCAGGTTCCCATGCGTATATTGTCTGCCGGTTCCGTCAGTTCGCCTCCCTGCCCCGTTTTGTTTTCAATAAACAGGGCTGTTTCCGGCATGAGCTGCATCAGCCCGACCGCCCCCGCACTGCTCACCGCCTGGACTTGAAAATTGCTTTCTGCCCGTATGACCGCATAGATCAGGGCGGTTTCCACCCCGTATCTTTCCGCATTCTCTTCCACGTATTCCTCAAATTTTTGAGGGATCAAAAACAAATAGAGGGTCAGCAGCAGTATTGCGCACAGAAAAAATATCCCCGCAAGAATGCCGATTTTATATATGGTACTTTTCCGCAAACGTCTGCACGACACGGGTCACCTGCCTGTCGAGGGAGCCGATATCTCCCTCATTATATATTACAGTATGCCCCGCGGGAAGATTTTTTTCATAGTCCCACTGATTTTTTATCCGCGAAGAGACGTCTTCGCGCGAAATGCCGTCGCGCGCGGCGACCGCGCCTATCCGTTCCTCTGCGGCGCGGACTAAAACGATAACTTCGTCAAAAAGCGATTCATACCCCTCTTCAAAGAGAAGAGGAACTTCGGCAAAGACGAGGCGTCCCTCCGCACGCTCCATCTCCGCGAACATTTTTTTCATGATGGCGGGATGCGTAATCGCATTGAGGTTTTCAAGCTTTTCCGGGTCGGAAAAAACAGTTTCCGCAAGCATTTTGCGGTCGACCTCCCCCGCTTTTATACAGTGCGGGAAGGCACGCGCCGTTTCCTCGAATACAGTTTTTTCTTTATAAATGCCGCGCCCGAATTCGTCGGCGGAAAAGCACGGATACCCCATCGACTTTATACACGCCAACGCAGACGATTTTCCGCTTCCTATCCCGCCCGTGATCGCGACGAATACCTTATTTTGCTTCATACCAGCTCCTTCCGCTGTGCACTTCCGCGACGAGGGGCACTTTGAGCGAAGCGGCGTGTTCCATCTCATATTTCAGAATGGCGGAAACTTCTTCCTGTTCATCGAGGAAGGCATCGATCACAAGTTCGTCATGCACCTGTAAAATAAGTTTGGAGCGGAAGCCGCCTTCTTTCAGCCTGTGCGCGATGCGCACCATCGCAACCTTGATGATATCGGCGCTGCTCCCCTGCAGCGGCATATTCATCGCCGCGCGTTCCCCAAAGGAGCGGATATTATAGTTGGAAGACCGTATCTCCGCGATAACGCGCTTTCTCCCCAGCAGCGTCGTGACATATCCGTGCTCGCGCGCAAAGGCGACGTTCGAATCCATATATTTTTTTACGTCGGAATATCTTTCAAAGTATTTGCGGATATACTCTCCCGCTTCCTTTGTTCCGATGTCGAGATTGTTTGCAAGCCCGAATTCGCTGATCCCGTAGATGATGCCGAAATTTACCGCCTTCGCCGCCCTGCGCTGCGCGGGCGTAACCTCGCCGAGAGGGACGCCGAACACCTGCGATGCGGTCAGCGCATGGATGTCCATCCCTTCGTTATAGGCTTCGATCAGTTCTTTGCAGCCGGAAAAATGCGCGAGCAGGCGCAGCTCTATCTGCGAATAATCCGCGTCGATGAGTACGCGGTCTTCGCCTCGGGCGATAAACAGCTTGCGCAGTTCCCTGCCGTCATCGTCGCGCACGGGAATGTTCTGAAGGTTCGGGTTTACACTCGAAAGTCTTCCCGTCGTCGTGAGCACCTGGTTATAAGTCGTATGCACCAGATCCGTACCCGGCTCTATGAGCGGCCTGAACCCGTCAATATATGTGGAGAGCAGCTTCTGAAAATGGCGGCACCTCAATACATCGCGCACGATTTTATATTGCCCCGCCAATTTTTCGAGCACTTCCGCATTCGTGGTATAGGCGCCCTTCTTTCCTTTTTTCGGTGCGGGCAGCCCGAGTTTTTCAAAGAGGATCTTCCCCAGCTGCATCGGAGAACTTATATTGAACTTTTCTCCCGCGGCCTCATAAATATCGGACGTGGCCTGCTCTATTTCCGCACGGTATCTCTTCTCAAACTGAACGGACGCCGTCCGATCTACCTTCACCCCTTCTGTTTCCATATCGTAAAGGACGTCGGCGAGCGGCAGCTCGACGTCGCGGTACAGCGAGAGCATCCCTTCGTCTGTAAGTTTCCCGTAAAGCGTATCGTAAAGGCAGCTTATGCCGTAGGCGGGCAGATCTTCGGGAAGCCCGTACTCCTGCAACGCCGCCGTCAGTTTATCGTCCTTGCCTGTGTAATCGACCAGATATTTGATAAGGGAAACGTCTTCCGCGGTGCAGGCGAACGTGACACCCAACCGGCGGAGGATATGGCAGAAATCTTTTTTTCCGTACAGCAAAACGGTGGCCCCCGTCCTGCCGAATACCTCTTTCAGAACAAAAACAGCGTCTGCGACGGAAACGCCTTCATTGATCAGCGTCCGCGAAACAGACAGAACATACTCTCTGTTTTCAGCACAGAAAAAAAACTTATCGTCCGTATAAGCGGCGGAAAAACGCGCGGGGGTACCGAAGGCCTTCAGAAATTCTTCCGCGGAACGCACTTCCGTCCGTTCGGGGGCAGCTTCCTGTTTTATCGCGGCGGAACCGGGGACTTTTTCCTCGAATATCTTCTCTTTCAGCAGCGACGTGAACTCAAGCTGCAAAAACTGGGTGCGTACCTCTTCGGAAAACGGCATGGATAATTTGCCCATATCCTCTGCTATTTCAAGCGGCACGTTCCTGTCTATCGTCGCCAATGTGCGGGACAGATAAGCCGACTCTCTGCCGCCTTCCAGCTTTTTTTGCAGCCCCGGTTCAAGTTCGCTTATGTGTGCATAGACGGAATCGAGATCCCCGTAGCTTGTGACAAGTCTGAACGCGGTCTTTTCCCCGACGCCGGGAACACCGGGGATATTGTCCGAACTGTCCCCCATCAGCGCCTTCATGTCGATGACGCGGCAGGGGTCGTAGCCCACCGTTGCCCTGAAGTTGGCAGCGGTCAGTTTCAGGAGGTCGCTCACGCCCGTCTTGGTGATATATACGTCCGTGCGGTCATCGACGAGCTGATAAGAGTCCTTATCCCCCGTAATGATCACGCTGTGCATATCGGCAAAGGCATGGGAAAGCGTTCCGACGAGGTCGTCCGCCTCAAAGCCCTCCTTTTCGCACATGGAGATATTCATGGAACGCAGCAGCGATTTCAGCATCCCCACCTGCACGGCGAGATCGTCCGGCATCGGCTTGCGGGTCGCCTTGTATCCGTCATACATTTTATGGCGGAAGGTGGGAGCTTTGAGATCAAAAGCGACGATCAGCCTGTCCGGCTTCAGATCGCTTATGAGTTTCAGCAGCAGTTTAGTAAAACCGAAAACCGCATTCGTAGGCGTGCCGTCCTTCGTCGTAAGTAATTTCGTGGCGTAAAAAGCGCGGTTGAGCAGGCTGTTTCCGTCAATGAGTACGAGTTTATCCATCGGAATCTCCCTTTTGCATACGGCCCGTATGTGACCGCTTTTATTATAACAGATTGAATCCCGTTTTGCAAGAAGATAAAAGGAAAGGGCCCGCATAAGCGGCCCCTTGCTTTTTCATACAATTTTTATTTGAGTATTCTGATCTTTTCGATAAGAGGAATATTCCATTTTTCGCCTTTCGCCGCGCCGACGACGGCATATATGCATGCAAAACAAGCAAACGCAGCCACAGCTGTGCACATGACCCAGGAGGCTCTGGAACAATTGCAGAGAAACTTTTTCCTCTCCTAAACATACAGAACCCCATTGTCAC
>JFBN01305783.1_pt1 | contig 17866 bp, 14 predicted proteins | sample 768741 | NCBI WGS metagenome assembly JFBN01 (sample SAMN01983846, study PRJNA193217) | chicken gut metagenome | biome: terrestrial biome; isolation source: ceca of Broiler chicken | host: Gallus gallus | place: United Kingdom: England | collected 2010-09-07
GTTAGTAGCCAATACTAAGGCTGGAAGCCGCTGAACTATTCAAAATAGGATTTGACGCTGTATCGCTGAAAATCCTTATATGCACCATTAGCTCAGTTGGTAGAGCAACTGACTCTTAATCAGTGGGTCCTGGGTTCGAGTCCCCGATGGTGCACCAAAAAGTACCGCAACGAATGTTGCGGTACTTTTTTTATGCATCATCCCCTTCGGGGCGGGTTCATGCGTCGCGCAAGCGCTCGCATTCACCTCGCGGGGACCGGTCGCTAAAAACGCTCCGCAGGAGCGTTTTCTTAACGCGCCCGCTGATGGTGCACCAAAAAAATGCCTTGCTGAAAAGCAGGGCATTTTTCTTTTATGTAACATTGCAGAAATGAGAAACTCGGTGCAGACGGGGACGAGAACAGCACGTCCGGCCGCTATGCGTCCCGGCCGGGGCCAACAGTCCAGTGGACTGTTGGAAAGCGCGAGGGAGAGTCCTCGAGGTGCACCAAAAAATGCCGCAACGAATGTTGCGGTATTTTTTGGTGCACCATCCCCGCCGGGGCGGCTTCGTGCTTCGCTTTGCGGCTCGCATTCACCTCGCGGGGACCGGTCGTTAAAAACGTTCCACCGGAGCGTTTTCTTGACGCTCCTGCTGTTTGGAAAGGCAAAGTGGAGGAAACGGCATACAGGCGGGGTGGCCCCCGTCCGGCCGGATGTGGTTGAAATAGAGAAAGAGAGGCTCACTTGCCGATGAACAGCCGGTCGATGACCAGAGCGGCGGCGCCGATGGCGGCACGGTCGGGCTGGAATTCCAGAATCTCGACGTTTTCCGAACCTTTTTTGTCCACAAAGGTGAGCTGGGATTCGATGCTGGCTTTCAGCTCGTCTTTCAGGATGCTGTTCTGGAACATCCGGCTGTGCAGGTACAGCTTTTCGGTACCCATGATAATGGCAAGGTTGGCGGCGGCGATGGCCAGATACCGCACGGCATCCCGGATCTCCCGGATGACCAGCTCGTCCCCCAGCTTGTAGGCGGTGAGGACGGTGTCCAGGGTGATGTCACCGGGGTCGGCAGCCAGGCTGCGCAGCGTCGACCGGGGGGCCGAGGCATGGATCAGCCGGGCTTTTTTCAGGATCCAGCTTTCACTGGCATAGGTTTGCAGGCAGCCGGTTTTGCCGCACTCGCAGCGCTGGCCGTCCGGGTTGGAGATGGTGTGGCCGATCTCGCCGGAAATATATCCGCCGCTGTTCAGCACACCGCCCTTGAAGTCGGCACAGACGATGCCCGGGCCTACATGCAGGAAAGCAAAATTTTCGGGACAGGATTCGATGTCGAAAAGATAACGTTCATACGCCATGGAACGGACGTTGTTCTCGGCGGTAACGGGACAGTTCAGCAACTGGGCAAGGGTATGAACATTGAAGCCGGACCACAGGGGAGAGTGAGAAACCATGCCGCCGCTCTGGGGGTTGAGGTGTCCGGGCAGGGCAATGCCCACCCCGATCATCTGTTCCGCCGGTCCGGGATTGCGGGCCAGAAGCTGGTGCACGCCTTCGCAGATGGTGTGGTTGACCTGAGCGATCTGCTGGGCGTCGGGGGCATAGCACAGCTCGTCAATGACCTTGCCTGCCAGATTGGTCAGGCAGAAGCGGAAATGCCGCAGTGCGATCTCCACACCCACAGCGTACCGGGCGTCGGGGCAGATGCCGATGAGCAGCCGGCGGCGGCCCAATGCGCCGTCCTCGGCGGTCTCGGCCTTGCCCAGTTCCCGCACGACACCCTGGTCTACCAGAGTAGTGGTGATGCCGGTGACCATGGAACGGGGCAGGCTCAGGTCCTCACCGATCTCCGAACGGGAGACCGGCTGGTTGCGGAAAATATACCGCAGCACCCGGGCGTGGTTGGAAAGCTGTTTCTCGGTTTCCCATGACTTCATGCGCATGAATGCCCAATCCTTTCTATCGCGGCACATCCAGCACAAACCCGGTGTATTTGGTGGCGACCTCCAGCACGCGGTAAACGTCCAGATACGGCTGGTATTGGGTCTCGTGTTCCCGGATATATTGCATGACGGTCAGCCATTGCTGCTGTGCCTCGGCTTGCCTGCCGTCCGCCTGGGCGGCAAGGGCTCCTGATATAAGTCTACAATATCCGGCGTGATAGTCAAGTAATTGCCAGGCATTTTGCGTCAGACCGCAGGTCTCGGCGGCCCGGCGGGCGGCTGTCTCGTGCAGGACGGCGGCAGCTTCGGCGGCCTGGCGCAGGCGCTGGGCCAGCCGGGCGTCCACACGGGGGCCGATGCCGTTGAAGTAATCGGCGGAGGACAGGGCGGAAAGCTGTTCCAGGCAGTCCCGGGCCTCCTGCCAGTGGGCTCCGTACAGGGCGGAGAAGTATTCCTCCTGCAGTGCGTCATAGGTCAGGGTGTTGTCCCACAGCATCCGGCCCATGACATAGCCGGGCAGGGCGTTGGGCAGGGCAGCCCGCAGCTCCTGGCAGCTGATGTAGCCGTCCAGCTTCAGGGCGGGCAGCTCGGGAATGTCCCGGGAGATGATTTTGGCAATGGCGCAATAGCCCAGGTCGCCATAGTGGGCGCGGCCCAGGGGGTAGTCGTAGACAAAAGCATCCACGCCGCACTGTTTCTGCCAGGCTTCCAGGGAGGCGATATTTTCCTCCACCGTGGCGGGCAGGGTGATGTGGTTGCGCCGGAAAGGCGGCATGGCGGGGATGGGGCCGCGGTCGGCGTAGGATTTCTCAAAGGTGCGGGAGATGGGGGCAAACATGAGGGTGAAGCGCTCGGGGTGGTTCAGGCGGGCTGTCGTGGGCGGCCACAGCAGCTCCTGATACAAAAGGAACACGATACGGGTGCGCAGACCGCGCTCGGTCAGCTCGGCGTCGATGCGGTTGAGCAGTTCCACGTACTGGTCGGACAAGGTGGTCTTGCGGCAGGCGTCGCACTCACAGATATTATTGTACTCGTCGGCCAGCCAGACGTGGAGGAAATCCACCTCGGGATGGCGGGCGGCGTACTCCACCACCGACCGGACAAAAGCGTCGGCGGCGGTGGCATTGGAATAGCAGAGGTTGGTGTTGGAGGGGACTCCCTGCCAGAACTCCCGGCGGCCGTTCACCTCGGCCAGCAGGGGGCGCTGCTCGTCGGTGGGGGCGGGCAGATGGGCGCAGACATGCTCGAACCCGATGGCCTTGCAGGTCCAGCCGTGGCCTACCCGGTGATGAAGCAGCCCGCGCAGGGCGATGGCTTCGTCGATGGCCCGGTACATCCGCTCGTAATCTTCCCCGGTCAGGGCCTCGGGGGAGAGCAGGGGGTTGTATTTGTGGTCGTACCAGTTTTTCAGGAAGGCTTCCGGCTCCAGGTGCTGAACGAAGAAGCTGTTGCACCCGACCTTGGGCAGCCAGTCAATGAAATCCAGCACATTTTCCACGCTGTCGGCGCCTTCGATGCAGACGCCCCGGTGACGGCAGGCAGCGCTCTCGGTCAGGTCCGCACACAGATCCTCCGGGGAAATGACGGGGACGATCTCCTGGGCAGTTCCGGGCATGAGAAAACGGCAGCCCAGGACATGAAGCAGGCGATAGACGCCCAGCAGCACCGCACGGGAATTGCTGCCCTGGATGCGGATACTGCCGGGATCGGCATGGATGCAGTACCAGTCGTCCAGGAAGGGATCCCATTGGGCGCGGGGCAGCGGCATGGGGGCGGCCACCTCCAGCCCGGCCTGGATGACGGTATCGGCGTCAGGCAGCATCCGGGTCAGGTAGGCGGCAAGCTGATCCTGCGCATAGCCCAGGGTGCTGTCCTTGCCGGGGCAGGAAAAATGTAGCTGTACCACAGCGAACTCTCCTTATACGTTTATTATATGTATGCGGAACTGCTGCGGCCCAAAAAAAGGGATGTCCTTACTGCGCCATTGCAGCCACATAAATTCAGAATAATAAATATATGGATGTTAATAAACCATAATTAATTTATTCTACAGAAACATTATAGCGCGGCGAAACCGGGCTGTAAAGGATACGAAATGCACAGAAACGATACTTTTTCTTTGGGCAACCCGCCGTATTTGTTTATTTTTGTGAAATATTATGGACAAACAGGACAAGTAGCTGTATAATTGCCATAACGAAAGGCGGTAGACGCCTGAGGCCATTTAGTTCATAAAAGATAATTAATGGAGGTGCTCTGCGGTGTACGCGAAGCGGAGGAGAAAACAATTCTTCTGGTGCTGGCTGTTTGTTCTGCCAACCACCCTGTTCTATGCGGCATTCCAGGCCTGGCCTATTTTGTCCAGCATCTACTATTCCACGCTGGACTGGTCGGGCATCAGTTCCAAAAAGACCTTTGTGGGTCTGGCAAACTTTGCGGAACTGCTCAAGGATCAGTGGTTCTGGAACGCATTTGCCAACAGTTTCAAATATATGGTGTTCTCGGTCCCGCCGCTGATCATCATTTCGCTGCTGCTGGCCCTGATCGTCAACGAAAAGACGCTGCGGTTCCGCGGTGCTTTCCGTACCCTGTTCTTCCTGCCGGTCATCACCACCGCCTCCATCGTCGGTATCATCATGCAGTTCATCTGGAGCCCCACCGGCGCCATCAATGCGCTGCTTGACCTGCTGGGCAACACCCGGGCGGTCAACTTCCTGGGCCAGGCGGCCACCGCCCTGCCCACCGTCGCCTTCATCGGCGTCTGGAAAGACGTGGGCATCTACATGATCTACTGGCTGGCCGCCCTCCAGAGCGTGCCTCAGGATGTGGTCGAGGCCGCCGAGATCGACGGCGCAAACAAGTGGCAGGTTTTCCGCTTCATCACCCTGCCCATCATCCTGCCCATCGGCGCGGTCATCACCCTGCTGGCCATCATCAACTCCCTCAAGGTCTTCGACATCGTCCAGACCATGACCGGCGGCGGCCCCTACTTCGCCACCGACGTTATGGGCACCTTCGTCTACCGCACCGCTTATGAAAGCTCTGTGGGCATGCCCCGCCTGGGTTACGCCAGCGCCGCCGCCATGCTGTTCGGTATCACCATCATCATCATCGGCGTCGCTCTCAACGCTCTCAAGAACGTTATCTCCAAGCATCGCGTCGACTGATCGGAAGGAAGGAATTGAACTATGCCAATGAAAATCCGCCGCTGGCTGGGCAAAGGGATCCTGTACGTCATTCTGGTCGTCGCCGCGTTTGTCTGGATGTATCCTTTCATCTGGATGATCACCGCTTCCTTCAAGACCCAGGATGAGTTCTGGGGCAGCGGCCTCAACATCCTCCCCCAGCATCCCACCTTCGACAACTTTATCCGCTCCTGGAACAACGCCAACTTCAGCCAGTATTTCCTCAACACCATCATCGTGACGGTGTGTGCGGTCATCATCGTGCTGATGTGCACCTCCGCTGCCGGCTATGCCCTGGGCCGCTACGCCTTCCCGGGCAAAAAGGTCCTGCTGGGCGTCTTTATGGCCAGCATTACCATCCCCCTGACCTTCACCATCATCCCGGTGTATGAACTGCTCAATGCCATGCACCTGACCAACAGCCTGCTGGGCCTGATCATTGCAGAGTGCGGCGGCAGCCACATCCTGTTCCTCATGCTGTTCTCCAGCTTCTACTCCGGCATCCCCAAGGAGATGGAGGAAGCCGCCATTGTGGACGGCTGCGGATTCTTCCAGACCTATGTCCGCATCATGTTCCCCCTGGCCAAGCCCATCATCGTCACCGTGGTCATCATGCAGTTCATCTGGACCTGGAACAGCTTCCTGATGCCCCTGGTCCTGACCCTGAGCCAGCCGAACCTGCGCACCCTGGCCGTCGGCCTGTATGCCCTGCAGGGCGAGCACGTGGTGGACTGGACCGGTATCGCCGCAGGCGCCACCATCTCGGTCCTGCCCGTCATCCTGGTCTTTATCGCCATGCAGAAACACTTTGTAAACGGTATTGCCGGTGCTGTAAAGAGCTGAGCAATACAAAAAATAACCAACGCCAAAGAGGAGGCACAACACAATGAAAAACTTTTGAGCCTTGGCCTTGCAGCCGCTATGGCTGTCGGCCTTGCCGCCTGCGGAACTTCCGACGGCAGCAGCTCCGCCGCCACCGGTGAGAACAGCTCTTCCGGCAGCAGCGACGGTACCATCACCCTGCGCATCATGGACTCCAGCGACAGCACCCAGGAACGCCGCAAGGTCTTTAACGAGGAATTCATGCAGCGCCATCCCGAGATCAAGGTGGAGTACACCATGCTCTCCGGCGATCAGCTGACCCAGACCCTGACCACCGCCATCAAGAACGGCGATGCGCCCGACCTGTTCTGCCTGCCCGGCGGCGTCAAACTGAGCACCGCTGTTTCCGAAGGCTGGTATCAGCCCATGACCTCCTACCTGAGCCAGGAATTCATCGATTCCTTCACGCCTGGCTCCCTGAACGAGGGCGTCACCACTCTGGACGGCGAGATTTACGTCCTGCCTGAGTCCGCCAACATCGTCAACTCCCTGGTCTACTACAACCGCGACATCTTTGAGGAGTGCGGCCTGGACCCCGACAACCCGCCCCAGACCTGGTCTGAGTTTGTGGAAGCCTGCCGTATCATCACCGAAAAAGGCAACGGCAAGTACTACGGCATCATCGAGAGCGGCGGCGCCGCACAGCGTCTGGAAATTGAGCTGCGCAGCTTTGCCAACCTTGCCGGTGCCAAGTGCAACTACTACGGCGTTATGAGCGTGGTGGACGGCAAGAATCCCTTTGCCAGCGACGCCATGAAGTCTGCTCTGGACATTTATGCCCAGCTGGCCGCCGACGGCTCCATCCATCCCGACTCCATCAACCTGGATGCCCCCTCCGCCCGCGCCATGTTCGCCCAGGGCCAGGCCGGCTTCCTGATCCAGGGCTCCTGGTGCATCCCCACCTGGCGTGCCGAGAACCCCGACTTCAACTTTGACGTCATGGCCCTGCCCGTGCCCGACACCGGCGCCAAGGGCGGCAACCCCTACACCGGCGCACAGCCCTGGATGGGCATCTCCGCCACCTGTGAGCATCCCGAGGCTGCGGCTCTCTACCTGACCGAGCTGTACGGCACTGATTACCAGAGCAAGATTGTCTCTGACGGCGGCTTTGTCTCCTGCATCGAGGGCGTCAACGAGAGCGCCATGACCGACGACATGATGCTCAAGTACTACAACCTGGCCATGGAGACCGGCAAGCTCAGCCCCGACCCTCTGGCTCTGAACCCCGAGACTGCTGAAGTTTACAGCAAGGTCACCGAAGTTACCCCCAACCTGGGCCAGATCGTGCAGGGCGTTATGGCAGGCTCCATCACCGATACCAGCGAGGCTCTGGATACCTTCTCCGCCAACACCCAGACCGAGTGGGACCGCGCTATGAGCGAGGCCGGCGTGGATGCCTCCAAGTTCGAGTTCCCCGACTGGGATCCCATGGTGGACTACGACTACTCCAAATAATCAATAGCCTGTAAAGATGCTGTGCGGGCGGGTACGAAACGCTTTCATGCCCGCCCGCACATTTTTTGGCCTCCCGGCCCCTGGCCGGTGCCGGAAAGCGGCGCGGCGTCAGCGATCTCTCCCGCCTGATGCCGCGCCGTCTTTCTGCAAAAGAAGCGGGCAGGCTTGCGCGGTTCCATAAAAACACAAAGGCGCAAAACGAACGGCAAAACGGCATCTGCCGCCGCATGGAAGTTTTGCGGCACAGTTCTGGCAGGACCTTCGCTTTTTGTGTCACCTGCGCTTTGGGCAGAATTTTGCAAAAGCCTGCCGTACCAGTGAACAATCGTGAAATCTGAGAGGAGCAAATCATCATGGATAAGGCATATTATCATATTCCCGAAGAACAGCTTGGCGAAGGCGCCAAAATCTCCCTGGTCAAAATGGCGGATTCCGAGACCGTGTTCCGCGCCATGGCCGACATGATGGCCGACTGCATCGTGGAGAACAACGCCGCGGGCCGCCGCACCGTCTTTATCTGCCCCGTCGGCCCCGTCGGCCAGTATCCCTTCTTTGTGGAGCGGGTCAACAAGGAGCGCATCAGCCTGAAAAACGTCTGGTTCTTCAACATGGACGAGTACCTGAATGACGACGGCACTTACATTGACGCTTCCAATCCCCTGTCCTTCCGCGGCTTCATGGACCGTGTGGTCTACACCAAGGTCGATCCCGACCTGGTCATGCCCCCGGAGCAGCGCGTCTTCCCCGATCCCGCCGACCCCGCCCGCGGCGACCGTCTGATTGAAGAGCTGGGCGGCGTGGACATCGCCTTCGGCGGCATCGGCATCACCGGCCACCTGGCCTTCAACGAGCCCCAGCCCGAACTGAGCTGCGAGGAGTTCGCCGCTCTGCCCACCCGCGTGCTGGACATCCATGCCGAAACCCGCGCCACCAACTCGGTGGGCGATCTGGGCGGCGCTTTGGAGTGCATGCCCAAGCGCTGCGTCACCATCGGCATGAAGCAGATCCTGGGCGCCAAGAAGATTCGTCTGGGCGTCTTCCGTGACTGGCACCGGGCCGTTGTCCGCCGCGCCGCTTACGGCGACCAGACCGCGGATTTCCCCGCCACCCTGGCCCAGAACCATCCCGACGTCCAGATCCTCATCAACGACGTGGCCGCCAAACAGCCCTACTGAGATTTCCGGCCGCAGTTTTGTACCTGGCGCCTGACCCGGCAAGGCAGGGCAGCGTATTGGAAATTGCAGGAGAGATAAAAAGAACCCGCCATGACCGCAAACGCAGTCATGACGGGTTTGGTGTTATGGGGAGAAAACGCTGCTGGGGACTGGTTTAGTAGAAGATGTATCCGCCGCCGAGGGCGACATCGCCGTTGCCGTCGCCGGGGATGATTACGCCGGGAATGTCTGCCTCAGGGTGCGAAATGCCGCCCGTCACTCCACCGTCACCGCCGCCCGAAGACCCGCCGTCATCCGGCACCGGGGCGGGATCACTGGGGGCATTCTGTTCGGCCTGCTGCTGGGCGGCTGCCTGAGCCGCGGCCTGTGCAGCGGCAGCGGCGGCCTGGTCGGCAGCCTTTTGGGGGCAGCCGGAACTGGTATGGCCGCTGGAGCCGCAGTAGCTGCAGGTCACCTTTTTCACCGTCAGCGCATAGCTGGCGCTGACATCGCCGCCGGAGGTGCACACCGTAATGGTGGCGGAGCCTTCCGCTTTGGCGGTCACCTTGCCGGTTTCGCTGACGGTGGCCACCGCCTCGTTGCTGCTGGACCAGGTCAGGGCCTGGTCGGTGGCGTCGGAGGGAGTCACCGTCGCCCGGATGGTGTGGGTGCTGCCCACGCTGAGCACGCCCTCGGCGGAATCCAGCATGATGGCTTCCGGCTTTTTCACCACCGTGACTTTGGTCTTGGCCCGGGCATTCTCCGGGGCGATGAGCATGCCGCTGTCGAGTTCGCTGTCCTCTGCTGTTGCGGGGGTATCCGCCGCAATGGTGGTGACAATGGTGCATTCGCCCACGCCCACCGCCGTGACATTGCCTGCCTCGTCCACAGTGGCGACGGATTCGTCGCTGCTCTCATAGATGAGCTTGACATCGGTGGCGTCCTCCGGGGTCATCACGGCCCCCAGCGCCCGGGTGGTCTCGCCGTTGATCTCCAGCCGCAGCGTCTCGGGAGCGGTCACGCCCTGGGGTAGAATGACCACCTTGATGTGCGTGGTGACACTGAGGTCCGCTTTTTCGGAGGCTGCGGTCACGTTCGCCTCCCCGGCGCCCACCGCCGTGACAAGGCCGGTTTCGTCCACTGTGACCACACTGTCGTCGGAGCTGCTCCACACCAGCTCCAGTTTTTCGGCGGCCTTTGCCACCTCCGCCGTGTCGGCTTCATCTGCCGTGCTGTATTCCAGTTCCAGCTGCCGGGTCTCGCCTTTTTCCAGCACCAGGTCGGCGGGGAGCCCCAGGCTCTCGATGGTTACACCACAGCCCGCCAGCCCCAGCACCAGGCAGCAGGCCAGCAACAGAGAACAAAACCGGGAACGCAAGGATGACATGGAAATGATTCCTCCTTTGATTTAGCACTTTTCCATTCTGTCATTTGGGTTATAGTGCCAAAAAACAAAGAAGTTCAAGAGATTCCTAAAAAAATCCGATCGATCTAAAACCGGGCAAGAAAAGCGCGGATGTACAGGCTCCCCGCGACGGCATGAGGGACAAGGCCCGGTATGGTTTAGCGGTTTGCCTGGTCGTGGTAGGCGAAGCAGATGGTTTTTACACATTCCTCCATACCCAGGGAGCCGCTGTTCAGGCACATATCGTAGTTTTCCGCGTCGCCGAAATTCCTGCCGGTATAGTGCTGGTAGTAGGAACGGCGGTTTTTCTCCAGCTTGTCCAGATCCTCGGTCGGTTCGCGGTAGACGGTCCGGACGCGGGTTTCCCGGGTATCGGCGTCGGCGCAGACAAAGACGCGGAGAATATGGGCCTGGTCCGCCAGGATGGCGTCGGCGCAGCGCCCCACAATGACGCAGCTGCCCTTGGCGGCCAGGTCGCGGATGACCTGCACCTGCTGCAAAAAGATCTTGTCCGTGATGGGCTGTGTGAGATGAACGTCGTTGGAAAGCCGGTACAGCAGATTGCCGGTATCCTTGGTTTCGCTGTTCTCGAAAAAGCGGATGTCGATGTCGCTGTTTTTCGCCGCCAGCTCGATGATCTCCCGGTCATAGAAGGGGATGCCCAGCTGTTTGGCGACCTTCTGGCCGATCTCCCGCCCGCCGCTTCCGTGCTGGCGTCTGATGGTGATGATGGTGTGCTCTGTGGCCGGGGCGGGGCTTTCGCCGGAGGCGTTCAGCTCCCCGGCCCATTCAAAGCCTTTCTTGGCGGTGATCACGGCGATGACTTCATTGATGACGGCGGCCGCCGCGATGGTCCCCTGGACGATCTTGGCACAGTCGGGGGCGGGGCCGGACAGCACGGAGACCGCGATGCCGGTAAACACAAGGGAAACGCCGGAGTGGGGGAGCAGGGTCAGGCCGAGATACTTCTTTACGGTTTCCGGGGATCTGGTGATGCTGGCGCCAAAATACGCGCCGAAGTATTTGCCCGCTGCCCGGGCCAGGATATAGATCACGGTGAACAGGCCGGCCCCCAGGATCAGGTGGTAATCCAGCGGCGCGCCCAGGTTCAGGATGACCACGATCATGGCCACGCCCAGGACCGGACTGAAGCTCTCCATGATCTGTTCCAGCCGTGTCTCGGGGAGTATGTTGGCAAAGGTGGCGGAAAATGCCATGCCGATGAGCATGAAGTTCAGGATGGGGCTGGGCAGGACCAGAGTGTTGAACACAAAGCCCACCGCCGAAGTCGCCGCGATCAGCCCCAGCAGCAGGGCCAGCGTGGCCTGTTTGCTCCGCTCTTTTTTCAGCACAAAACCGGCCACAAAGCCCATGGCGATGCCGATGAGCAGGGGCAGCACAATGACCAGCACGATCATGTAGGCGGGCAGCGTCCCGGCGGAAAGGCTGCTGGCCACGGCCGCAATGGTGATAAAGAAGACGACGCAGCCCACAATGTCATCCAGCGCCGCCATGGGGACCAGGGTCTGGGTGACCGGGCCGGTGGTCTTGAACTCCCGGACAATGGACAGGGCAGGCGCCGGGGCGGTCGCCAGGGCGATGCCGCCGAAAATGAACGCCAGATACAGGGGGATCCCCGCAAAGAAAAATACGATGCCAAAAACAAGGGAAACCACCGCAAAAGTCCCCAGAGACTGCGTCAGGGTGGTGATGACGATGGCTTTCCCCGAACGCTTGATCTTGTTCCAGACAAGTTCGGTGCCGATCATCAGACCGACACCGCATTCCAGGACGTGCACGATGGTCTGATACCAGGCGGCGTCCAGAATTTCCTGGCTCATCAGGGAAAGGGCGTGGGGGCCCAGGACCATGCCGGTGATCAGCCAGCCCAGAATGGACGGCAGCTTGATTTTGGAGATGAGCTTTCCCGCAAGGGCAGCGACCCCGATGGTGAGGAGCAGTCGCAACAACAGTAGCAGCATATTGGTTCGCCCGGCCTTTCTTGACCAAAATTTTTGCAGACAAAACGAGAGGGGAGGAATGACGCGCCGGAAAAGCCCGGCGCCGGTCTCGCAGGGGGATGCCCGGGGGCTTGCGGGGACCCGGGGCGCAAAGGGAGTTGCGCAGGTCCGTCCGGAGAGACCGGCTCAGGACTGGGGTTCCGGCGGCTTTTTGGCGATGCCGTAGAGCATGACGTCAAAAATCGTGGACAGGGAGAGCAACTGACTCTTAATCAGTGGGTCCTGGGTTCGAGTCCCCGATGGCGCACCAAAAAATGCCTTGCTGAAAAGCAGGGCATTTTTCTTTTATGTCACATTACAGAAATGAGAAACCCGGTGCACCAGAGGGGACGAGAACAGCTGCGCAGGCGACCGCCGCCTGCGGCGGAAACAGGGAGCCGGAACAGGGGCCGTGGTCGCAGAGGACAAGCCCCGTTCACGGGGCGCCGGCCGATGCGGGCACCGCAACCCGTCAGCGCCCGCCGTCCCGCGTACCGGCGGGCAAAAAGGGGCCAGTGGCCCCTTTTTAGAGCGCGGGTCCCTGCGTGGCCTGATTGGTTGGAAAGGGGGCTGTGCACCATCCCCTCCGGGGCGGGCTCATGCGTCGCGCAAGCGCTCGCATTCACCTCGCGGGGAAGTCGCTAAAAATGTTCCGCGGGAACATTTTCTTCACACTCCCGCTGTCTGCACCATACCAAGCAAATCCGAACGTACTTCTTTTTGAAGGTGCGTTCGGATTTGTTTTTTATCTGCAGTCTATGAATATGAAATAGAAAAAGCCTTGCGGTGAATGAACCGCCCCGGATTGTGCAGACAGTAAAAAAAGAGCCCCCAAATATGTGTGTTTTGCCGTGATATACGAACATCCCCTGTATAGGTTTATTTTCCTACACAGGGGGCGTTTTGTCTATTGTCCGCGTTTACTGGGCGGTTCAATGATCTGCTTGCAGGAGGCTTTTGGATGAGTTGTACAAGAACGCTCTGCTTTGATTGTGGGTTTTGAAAAAAATGCGAAAAAATGCGTCAAAAAAACGAAAATCCAAGTCGGTTCCAAGAATTTACCCTTCCTCCGATCCGTGTTAGGATAAATACAACAAAAGCGGACGCGACAAAACTCCGCACAAATCCCAAACAAAAGGAGACGACGAAGAAGATGAAACTGAAGAAACTTACCGCTCTTTTCCTGGCCGGCGCAATGGCGCTTTCCCTGGCGGCCTGCGGCGGAAACGACAACAGCAGCTCGGCAGCGGGCGGCACTGGTGAGACCGGCAACGCGGCTGCAGAGACCTCCGATGCCGGGGATCTGCCGGTTCTGAAGGTGGCGGTCATGCCCTTCCTGAACTCGCTGCCCGTTGAGTACATGGTCCAGAACAAGCTGGATGAGGCCAACGGCTTCAAGATTGAGACGGTCTACTTCTCCAACGGCGGCGCCATGAACGAAGCCCTGGCCGCCGATCAGTGGGAGGTCGGCACCCTGAGCGCCGCAGCCGTCAACTCTCTGGCCATCTACGGCGCCTATTGCATCGCAGACATCGGCCACTCCGAGGGCGGCCTGTACACCCTGGTCAGCCCCGATTCTCCCATCGCCCAGGCGACCGGCACCAACCCCTCCTATCCCGATGTCCTGGGCAGCCCCGAGACGGTCAAGGGGACGGTCATCGCCACCAGCACCGGAACCATCTCCCATCTGAATGTCAACAAGTGGCTGGAAGTCCTGGGCCTGACCCCCGACGATGTCCAGATCGTCAGCATGGACTTCCCCGCGGCCTATCAGGCGCTCAAGACCGGCAACTGTGACGTGGCCGCTCTGAACCCGCCCACCTCCTTCACCGCAGAGAGCGAAGGCTATGTAGTCACCTCCAGCCTGAGCAGCCTCGATGTGCCCCAGTACGACTCCATTATCGTGTCCAACAAGGCATACAACGAGCGCCGCGACGTTCTGGTCAACTATGTCAAGGCCTTCTTCCAGGCATGTGACGCCCTGCAGGCCGATCCGGACATGGCGGCCCAGATGCTGCTGGACTGGTACACCGCCAACGGCAGCGAGACCACGCTGGAAGCCTGCGCCACCGAGATCGAGACCCGCCCCTTCGTCACCAGTGAGGAAGCCAAGGGCATCACCATCGGCGAGTCCGTGGCCATTACCGGTGAGTTCTGGGTCTCCCAGCAGCTGCTGGAGGAGAGCCGCTTCCCCGAGATCGCCAAGCATGTGGACGACACCATTGTGAAAGAGGCGCTGGGCTTCTGAGCACTGCCTCCACAAAGAGGGCAGCCCCGGTCGGGAAACCGGAAGGGGCCGCCCTCTCCACTTGAAAGGAGAGATCCACTTTGAACGAATACGCCATCCAAAAGCGTAAGGAAAAGATCAAGTTCGGCATCGTATCGGTCATTTCCCTGTGTGCTTTTTTCGGCATCTGGTACCTGTGCACCGCTGTGCTGCACCTCAAGCCGGACTACGTTCTGCCCAGCCCGGTGCAGGTGGTCGAGGCTTTCATTGAAAAACTCACCCAGACCGCGCCGGACGGCGCCACCCTGGGCGGCCATATCCTGGCCAGCCTCCAGGTTGCGCTCACCGGCTACCTGCTGGGGGCCGTCATCGGCATCCCCCTGGGCATTGCGATGGCGTGGTTCCGCCGGGTGGATATGTTCGTCACCCCGCTGTTCGACCTGATCCGCCCCGTGCCCACCATCGCCTGGATCCCCCTCATGATCCTGTGGTTCGGCATCGGCCTGGGCGCCAAGGCGGCCATCATCTTTGTGTCAGCCTTCGTGCCCTGCGTCATCAACGCCTATGCAGGCATCAAACAGACCAAACCCGTCCACCTGTGGGTGGCACAGACCTTCGGTGCTTCCCGTCGAGAGATGCTCTTCACGGTGGCCATCCCCACCGCCCTGCCGCTGATCTTCACCGGCCTGCGCATCTCCCTGGGCACCGCCTGGATGACCCTCTGCGCTGCTGAGATGCTCGCCTCCAACCGCGGCCTCGGCTACATGATTCAGCTCAACCGTACGCTGGCCCGCGCCGACCTCATCGTCGTGGCCATGCTCACCATCGGCGTCATCGGCACCGTCTTTACCGTCGGTCTGGATGCACTGGAAAAGAAATTCGTGAAGGGAGGCCGCCGCGGATGAAACGCAAATTTGACCCGGAAAAGACGATCTACGCAGTGGCAGCCATCGCCTTCTTCTTTGTGGCATGGTGGTTCCTGACCACCTTCACCCCCGTCAAGGAGACCACCCCCGGTCCCCTTGAGGTGCTGCAGCTGCTGGTCAGCTCTTTCTATACCCCCATCGGCAACAAGGTCATCGTGGGACATCTGCTGGTCAGCCTGCGCCGTGTGCTGGTCGGCTTCTCGGTGGCCACCGTCATCGGTATTGTTCTGGGCATCGCCATGGGCACTTCCCGCTGGGCGGAAGCCATCTTCAAGCCCATCTTTGAACTGCTGCGCCCCATCCCGCCCATTGCCTGGATCTCGCTGGTCATCCTCTTCTTCGGCATCGGCGAAACCTCCAAGTATATCCTGTGCGGCATCGGCGCTTTCACCAACGTGACCCTCAACGCCTACACCGGCGCCCAGAACGTCGACCCTGAACTCATCGGCTGTGCCCGGATGCTGGGCACCAGCGAGCGGGACATCTTCTTCCGGGTGATCCTGCCCTCCTGTACGCCCCAGATCTTTGCGGGCATGCAGGTGGCACTGTCCACCAGCTGGATGGCGGTTCTGGCCGCCGAGATGGTGGGCGCCCAGGAAGGCTGCGGCTGGATGATCCAGCGCGGCAGCGACACGCTGAACATCACGCTCGTCATGGTCGGCATGATCGTCATCGGCCTGGTCGGCATGCTGCTGGCCACCCTGATGCGCACCATTGAGAGGAGGCTCTGCTCTTGGAACGTCATGGAGAACTGAAACACGATCCCATCATTTCCATGCGGAACGTGTGCAAAACCTATATCAGCGTCCACAAGACCAACGAGGTTGTGCGGGACGTCAGCCTGGATGTGGCGGAAAATGAGTTTGTGGTGCTGTTCGGCCCCGGCCAGTGCGGCAAAACGACCATGATCAACCTCATCGCCGGCCTGCAGCTGCCTACCTCCGGCGAGGTGGTGGTGAACGGCAAGAAGGTCACCGCCCCCGGCCCCGACCGCGGCGTCGTCTACCAGACCACCGCCCTGTTTCCTTTCTGCACCGTCATGGGCAACGTGGAGTTCGGCCCCAAGAGCCGGGGAATCGACAAAAAGACCCGCCGGGAGCGCGCCGAGTACTTCATCAAGCTGGTGGGCCTGCAGGGCTTTGAAAAGAGCTATCCCAACCAGCTGTCGGGCGGCATGCGCCAGCGCGTGGGCATTGCCCGGGCCTATGCCAACGACCCCAAGGTCATGCTCATGGACGAGCCCTTCGGCCATCTGGACGCCCAGACCCGCTACATGATGGAGGCGGAGCTGGAAAAGATCTGGCAGAAGGAAAAGCGCACCGTCGTTTTTGTCACCAACAACAGCGAGGAGGCCGTCTACCTGGCCGACCGCATCATCATCCTGACCAACACCCCCACCCACATCAAGGAAGAAATCAAGGTCGACCTGCCGCGCCCGCGCCAGTACAGCGACCCCGCCTTCCTCGATATCCGCCGCCGGATCGAAGAGATCTGTGACGACACCCTGTAAGGAGGCAGCCATGAGCAGCAACGAAGTCAAGGTCAAAGTTTCCCATATGACCAAAAAGTTCGGCGACCTGCTGGTGCTGAACGACATCTCCTTCGAGGTGAAGAAAGGGGAGTTCCTGTGTGTGGTCGGCCCCACCGGCTGCGGCAAGACCACCTTCCTCAACTGTCTGACCAAGCTGGGCGTCTACCAGCTCACCAGCGGCGAGATCCTCATCAACAACGAGCCGGTGGACCTGCAAAAGCACAATGTGGCCTACATCTTCCAGGAATATTCCGCCTTCCCCTGGCAGACGGTGGAGGAGAATGTGGCCTACGGTCTCAAGATCAAAAAGCGTCCTGCCGCCGAGATCAAACAGCGGGTGGATGAGATGCTGGAACTGGTCGGCCTGACCGAGTACCGCAACTACTACCCCAACCAGCTGTCCGCCAGTATGCTCCAGCGCGTCAGCATTGCCCGTGCCTTTGCCGTGCAGCCCGAGCTGCTCCTGATGGACGAGCCCTACGGCCAGCTGGACAACTCCCTGCGCTACAAGCTGGAGGATGACCTGCTGCGGCTGTGGCAGCACACCGGCACCACCGTTATCTTCATCACCCACAACATCGAGGAGGCGGTCTACCTCAGCGAGCGCATTCTGGTGCTGACCAACAAGCCCACCGGCATCAAGCAGGAGATCAACAACGACCTGCCCCGGCCCCGCGATGTGACCGACATCGAGTTCAACAAACTGCGTGACAAGGTCACCGATCTGATCAAGTGGTGGTAACTATGAACAAACGACCCAATATCATTCTGATGATGGCCGATCAGCTCCGCTTTGATGCTCTGGGCTGCTACGGAAACAATCAGATCCATACCCCCAATATCGACAGCATCGCCCTCAACGGCTCCACCTTCGACAATCATTTTGTCCAGAACCCCGTCTGCTCCCCGTCCCGGTGCTCCATCCTCACCGGACGCTACCCCAAGAACCACGGCACCCGGGATAACGGCATCCCCCTGCGGGATTCCGAGATCTGCCTGCCGGAGGTGCTGCGGGATAACGGCTACCGCACGGCGGCCATCGGCAAGATGCATTTCACCACCCAGTTCGTCCCCAAGGAGAACGAGGAGGATGACTGGCCGGAGGATCGCTACGGCTTTGACATTGTGCACACCACCTGCGACTGCAAGACCGGCGAGTACCTGACCTGGCTCAAA
>JFBN01306684.1_pt1 | contig 17785 bp, 8 predicted proteins | sample 768741 | NCBI WGS metagenome assembly JFBN01 (sample SAMN01983846, study PRJNA193217) | chicken gut metagenome | biome: terrestrial biome; isolation source: ceca of Broiler chicken | host: Gallus gallus | place: United Kingdom: England | collected 2010-09-07
GGCCGAGCGAGGCGGGCGCCGTCGCGGACCAGATGGTCTCCAACGGCAGCTACTTCACCAGCTACGCGTGCGCGGGGACCTACCGGCTGCTGGCTGCGGGCGGCGCCCAGTACGGGCCCGTCGAGGAGCGTCGGAAGCTCTACGCCGGCCTCCTGGGGCCTCTCAGGCGGACGACCCGCAAGGCACGCTTTGTCCGCGCGGCGAGGGGCGGGACGGCTGCGGGTGCGCGGCGTGACGGCTCCGGCCGCCTGCGCCTTGGCGAGAAGAGCCAGGGCTGGGTGCGCAAGAAGTTCTACGAGGCGTGGGTGCTCCCGCCCACCGACCACGAGATCGAGAAGCGCCTGGTCGAGAGCCTGGGGAAGCTCGACGGCGCTCGGGAGGGCAGCCTTGCCGCCTGCCTGCGCGGCGTGCTCGAGCGCGTGCTTGACGAGGTGCGCCTCTACCAGGAGCTGAGGCGCGAGGCCGAGGCGGCGGAGGAGCGTGGCGAGGCGAGCCGCGAGCTCATGCTGCTCGAGGACTACCGCGCCCTGCTGCCCATCTGGGTCTACACGCAGCGCACGCACGCCCACGAGGAGTGCGAGGGCCTGCCGGTCAACCTCTACAACCTCGACTTCTGGTCGTATCGCCCCTTTGCCGAGGACGGGGAGGGAAGAGGCTCGCTGCCGGCGCTCGTGGACGACCTCAGGGCCTGCTTCGAGCAGGACGCGCAGCTCGCGGGGCAGGGCCTCGTCGAGCGCTTTGTGCAGCGCGTAGACGATCTCTTCGAGCAGTGCGCGCGTGACGACGAGAGCGGCGGGCCCTCCCTGGCATTTGAGGACGGCTGCGACGTCGACGCGCCCTCGGTGAGGGAGCTCCTCGCTCGGCTGCAGGCGGGCGAGAAGGGCGTCGTCCCCGCATGGGCCGTGAACCGTGCCGAGCTCATCTGGCTGATCATGGTCTCAAGCTGCGTGGGGCTCGAGGCCGCGCTCGGTGGCGGCGGGACCCAGACGGCGGATGAGCTCGCGGCGGCGGAGGAGCTCCTCGACTCCGACGAGCTCGGGAGGGGCTCGGGGGTGGTCCCGCTGAGCTCCCGGGTCGGCTCGCACGGCGCGGGCTCCCTTGACCTCGACCTGGGGGACGAGGCGGGCGACGAGGGGGTCGTGTGCGTGCTGGGGCGCGAGCGCGACCCTGGGTTCTGGACGCCCTGGGCAGTCCGCGCGAAGGAGCTCCTGGGTGAGTTCTTCCTGCCCGAGACGCACCTTGACGCGACCGCGTCGGACGGCCTCCCCGCGCAGCTGCGCGATGCCGCGATCGCGCACTTCGACCTCTCCACGAGGGAGGGGGCCGAAGCACTGGGGAGCTTCGCCCGCTTGGAGGCGGTCGGCTCCGGTCGCCTGGACGTGGCGGGGGTGCTCGTCGACGCCGCGGTGCGCGCTCTCGGCGAGGGTCTGCGGGAATCCTTCGACTCGGGCTACGAGCCGGGCCAGGGGAGCGCGCTCGACCTGGGGACGGACGAGCGCTCAGGGGCCGGCACGCTCGTCGGCGCGGCCCGCGCAGCTGCGGAGGAGCTCAACAGGCTCCTGGTAGACGAGCTGCGCGCGCAGCGGGAGGACGAGTACGCCCGTACCGTCGCCGTGCTCGACGAGGAGGTTCCGGATCCCGAGGAGCGTGCCCTGCGGGAGCGCGAGGCAAGAAAGCGCCGCGACGCACGGGTGCCGAGCGTGCGGGCCGCCGTCTCGAGGTGGCTGGAGCGCGTGCTCGAGGGCTACTTCGACCAGCAGCGCGCCCTGCGCGGGCGCGACTCGGGGCCCGCGTTTGCGGGGCGCTCCCGGCTCGACGTCCTTCTCGACCAGCTGGAGGACGAGTACGCGGCGAGGTACGGGCACGACCCCTCCATGCGCCTGGCGGTCGGGCAGCTGCGCGACGGCCTCGTGCGGCTCCTGTCCCCGGCTCGCGTGAAGGTCATCTCGCGGCGGAAGGTGTGCGCGAGCGTCGACGAGGTCTTCTCGAGCCTCGGCAAGGCGGAGGGATCCCGCTACCTGACGCTGCCCTCGGCTGACGTCTCCGCCCGGCACGCGGTGCTCTACCTGAGCGGCGGCCGGCTCATGCTGGCAGACGCCGGGTCGCTCCAGGGGACCGCGGTCATCCGCGAGCGCAGGGAGCCCTCGCAGGGGGCCGCCCTGGTTCGCGAGGAGGCGCTCGTGCTGGAGGGCACGGGGCGCAGGCTCAACCGGATGCTCGACGCCACCTGGATGCCGGCGGAGCGCCGCGAGGTGCCGGAGGTCGAGCTGCGCCGCGGCGACGTCATCCGCCTGGCCGGGCAGACCGTGGTGAGGGTGGGGGGCGCGTCGTGACCGAGGACTTCATCGACGGAGGGGCCTCGCCGTCCCCGGGTGCGCCCGCGCTGTCCTTTGACGGGGGCTACTTCCTCTGCGCGGAGCCCGTCCCCCCACGCGCGCGGGCGCGCTCGAGCTCGGGCAAGAAGTACGTGTACCGCGGCACCTACGCGCGCGCGCTCGACGCGGGCGAGCTCAGGGTGCCCGCGTGCGCGATCTTCTTCGCGCGCGAGGGCCGCGACGTGGACTACGCGCGGGAGCGTGCGGGGCTCGTCCTGGGGTCCGCTCTGGGCGTGGGCCCGCGCACCCTCGAGGTGGACGCGAGCAGGAGGCTGCCCGACGCGGGGCCGGACGAGCGGGCCCTGCCCATGCTGGTCGAGGAGGACGTGGGCGTGAGCCTGGAGGACGCCCTGCGCGGCGCGCCCGTCCCGCGCTTCTCGGACGGCGCGGAGCTCGCCGGCGAGCCGCTCCCCGACCCGTCCACGCCCGAGGGCGCCCGCGTGGCGCACAAGATTCTGTTTGACGTGCTCTGCCAGGTGGAGGCCCTGCACCGGCAGGGGCTCTACCACCGCGACCTTCGCTCCGCCAACGTGGCCCTGCGCTCGTGGGGACCGGGGGCGGAGGGCGTGCGCGCCACCCTGCTCGACCTCGAGTTTCTGACCGGCGAGCGCCGGGGGCTCGTGCGCTGCGCGCCCTACTACGACCGGCTCTTTGCCGAGGGCGGCCTCGCGTGCCTGGGGCGCGCGCCCACGCTGCTCGAGCAGGACCTCGGCTACCTTGCGGTTCTCGCCGCCGAGGTGCTGTGCGGGCGAGCCGCGTCCGAGCTTGCCGACGACGAGGTCCGCGACGTCTTGCGCTCCCCGCGCTGTCCGCTCAGGGTGGGGCCCGCGGGCGCCTTCTCGCGCCGCCTGCTGCTCCGCGACGTCTGGCGCGAGGCACGCCTGGCGGGGCTGCCCACGGTCGGGGAGGCGTACGGGCACGTCTCGGCGCGGGCGGTCGCCGTCGCGCAGGGGGAGACGCGTCACGCCGGCTATGTTGACACGCTGGACCGCATTCGACTTGAGAGGAGCGTCGAGATGATCCTCGAGCAGCAGACGATCGAGCGGCTGGCCCGCGCGGTCTTCGAGAACTACCGCGAGCACCGCAGGAGGGATGGCCTGGACGTCGAGTACGAGACCTTCGACGAGCAGCCCGAGGACTTCAGGGAGTCCTGCCTCGAGCAGGCCCGCTCCTACTGCGACAAGGTGCGCCTCCTGGGCTGCGAGCTCGTGCTCGCCCAGGAGTGCGACGAGGCGAGCCGCGTCCGTTCGCTCAGCGAGGACGAGGTGGAGTTTCTCGCCCGCGTGGAGCACGACCGCTGGGTGGAGGAGCGCACCCGCGCCGGGTGGACATATGGCGCCGAGAAGGACGTGGAGCGGAGGGTCTCGCCGTACCTGGTGGGCTGGGAGGAGCTCTCCGACGAGGTCCGCGAGTACGACCGCGCGCCCATGCGTGAGATGATAGCGCTCGTGGAGTCGGCGGGGCTCGCGGTGACGAGGTAGGGCGCGGCGCCTGGCGGGGCCGATGTCTCGGGAGAGAGGGCTTTGATGGGAAAGACGACGACCAGCTATGGTCTCACGGTGGACTTCTCGCGCTGCGCGTGGGAGCTGAAGGACAGGATGCACGACAGGGGCGTCCAGACCATCCTGCTCACCAACCTGGTGTGCGAGGCGGGCCTGTGCGGCCCGGGGACGTACTTCTCGGACTGCTACAAGCTTGCCAAGACCCTGGGGCGCAAGCTCACCCGCTTCATGGACGACCTGCTCGCCGCCGTCAACGACGACGTGCTGTGCATGGGGCACTGGGTCAGCCAGGGCGGAACGGCGGTCCATGCCCTCTTCTCATACGAGTCGACCGAGGAGCCCAGCGAGGAGCTGCTCGTGAACCTCGCCCAGTGCCTGGGGGAGATCGCGCGGGGCGCGTCCAGCGTGCTCACCCTTGAGGGGCTTGCGGAGTCGTCCGAGGTGAGCCCCGCCCTGCGGCAGCTCTCCCAGCACCTGGGGGAGGACTGGGGAAGGGTTGCCCAGGCGCTCTCGGCGACGGGAGGGGTCATCGTGGAGGTAGCCCCGGCGGGCTCCACCGTCGGGCACGTCGTGAGGCGCGCGGACGAGCGTGCCGGCGAGTCCTCGCCCGCCTCCTCGGGGACCTCCCAGGCCCGCCCCGCCGTGCCCGCTCGCGACGCCTTGCTGGAGCCGGGGGTGGCGATCGAGGACGTCATGGTGCCGGGCTACCCGCCGCACGCCCTCGTCAACAAGGGGTCCGGGACCTCGCGGCGTCAGGTCGCGGCCCTCAAGGCGTCCGTGCGCATCGAGGACTGGCCGCGCCGCTGCGACGAGCTCCGCCTGCTCACCGGGCACGAGGGGCTCGACGACGAGGCGTGGCTCGCCATCGTTGCCAAGCAGGTCGCGGAGTCGCGCCTTGTGAGCCCCACGGACTCCCTGCCCGGCTACGTGGAGCTTCCCCTCCTGTTTGACCGCGGGGGGCGTCCGCTCTACGCGATCCTGAGGGCCTCGTCGGACCCCCTCGACGTGCGTCCCTCCCTCACCTCGGTCATGGACCACGAGAACGCCGCGGCAAACGTCCCGCTGGGCGTCTCGCCGGGTCCCGACCGGACCTTCCATGCCCTCGACTACCTGTCGTACCTGAGCTCCCGTGCCGCGCGCAGTGCCCATCTCCTCGACAAGCGGGCGTTCGCCGAGCTCGCGGCTCGCGTGGGCGAGGGGAGGGCGCCCGAGAGGGGGACGTTCGAGGCGCTCTCGAGATACGCCCAGGCGTGGGACGAGATGAACCGCGCCCTCGAGTATCTGGGGCAGCCGGGCGTCACGACGCTTCGCCAGGTCGAGGCCCTGGCGCAGGAGTGGTCCGCGCGCGCCCTGCGGCGCGTCGACCGTCGCGAGGCCCTGCGCGAGGTCATCGAGGAGTGCTCGGAGAGGTTCAGGGCGGTCGTGCCGTGGGGCCACCCCGTCATCAACGCCGACCTCGAGGGGCTGGACGGTCCCGAGGGCCCCTCCGACCAGGACCTGAAGGGGCTCGAGGACGCCTACGTGGCCCTCGTCGAGGAGATGGGGCGCGACGAACCCTACGAGGAGCGCGGGCTCGACCTCGAGCGGGCCGAGCAGCACTTCGGGCCGCTCGGAGCGATGTTCGACATGCTTCGCTCCTCCTTCGTCGCCGACCCCGTGAGCCTCGACCGCCTGCGTCGGGCCGACGCCCCGTCCCCCGCCCTCGCGGCGGCCGACGCCACCACGGACGCGGGGTCGCGGGTCGAGGACGGGAACGGCGAGGACCTCGGGGTGCCAGGGCCCCTTCCCGACGAGGCCTGCGCCGAGGGCGCGGTCGCCCTCGTGCCGGCCGCGGCCGACGAGGGACTTCTGATCGACGAGGTCCCCTCCTTCCACCAGGGTGACGAGGGCCCGCGGGAGCTCGCCCAGGACGAGCTTCGCCAGCTCGAGGCCCTTGCGGCCCCGACGGGCCCGACGGCCGAGCGCGTCGAGGAGCCGGCCGAGCCCGCGGAGCCGGAGGGGGCAGACCTGCGCTCCCTGTGCCCCGAGGACTACCGCGCGGGACGGGAGTCGGGCGTGCCCTGCGACTTCTCGACCCTCTTCGAACTCGGCTCGGGCAGGGTCTGGCCGCGCGCCGAGGTGCCCGAGGGCACGGACGCGTTCGCCCGCTGCGCCCTCATGGGCGAGCGCTCCCTGCCCGACGTCCTCGCGTGCGCCGAGGAGGCGCTGTGCGACGGCGTGCGCCCCGCCCGCGTCCACCGCATTCTCGACCCCGTCCGCTCCCTCGTCCCCGACAGCCCGGGTGATCCCTCCTACCAGAGGTTCTGGTCGCTCGCGGCCCTCGCGGACCGACTCGGGCTCGCGGCCGGGGCCGTCCAGGTCGACCAGCTGGTCGAGGACCTCGAGTACCTCACGCTCGGCGAGGAGACGCTCCCCCTCGGGCCGGGCCTCGCGTGCCTGCTCGCCGAGGCGGCCCTGACCGCGCTCACCCACCGTCTCTCGGGGAGGACCGTGGGGACGTTCCAGGCCCTTCTCGCCCTCTTTGACGAGAAGGACGTCCAGAGGGCCGCGCTGCAGACGATCCCGGACGACCTCGCGGCCCTCCTCGGGCGGCTCGAGGAGAGCTACGCCTACAACCCCGCGATCGACTACTCCGCCATGACGCTCCCGGCGCTCGAGTCCGTGAGGGTGCGCGGCGGGCTCGAGTCCCTGGCGGAAGAGGCCGCGCTGGCGCGCGACACGCCCCCCTCGACGAACTACCTGCCCGCAAAGAAGTTCTGGAGCGTCATGGCAACCAGGGAGGACCCGGAGTCTCACCTTGGGGTGGGGGTGCTTCTCGCCGACATGACGGGCGGCGGCGCGCGGGCGCGCGTGGACCGCGAGGAGCTGCACGACCTCAGGGTCGACGTCGACGACTCCCTCGACGCCGACCACAGGAACCTGTTCTGGACGGCGCAGGGGCACGGTGCCTACGAGCGGATCGTTGGCCAGGCGCGGCAGTCGCTCATCTCGACCGTCCGGAAGGTCTACGACCTCTACGAGCGCTACCTCGACCTCCTCGACGCCGGGGCCGCCGCGGCGTCGCCCGGCGTGAGCGGCGACGTCGCGGCCGGGCTCGACGTCGTGCACCGGGGCGTCCTCAGCTCGCTGCGCGGCCTGAACGCCGAGCGACGGGGGGCGTGGGACACGCTGGTCGAGCGCGTCATCGCCCTCCAGGAGGACTACCCCTCGGGACGGCTCGAGGCGGGAGGGGAGGCCCCGGCGGGCCTCGCGGACGCCGCCCTTCCCCCCGACCTGCGGACGGAATCCGGGCGCGCGCTCGTCGAGCTCCTGCTCCACTCCCCGGCGCTGCGCGGCGACGGGAGGCTCGAGGTCCCGGGCCCGGCACAGCTCGAGGAGTGCGTGGGACAGAGCCGGGAGCTGCTCGAGCGCTCGTTCACGTTCAACGTCGTTGACGAGCGGCTCTACGCCCTGCTACGCTCGACGCTCGCGCGAACGCTGGGCGTGGTCGACGCCTCGGGAGGGGCGTCGGGCGGCGAGAGGGCGACCGGGGCCGTGCTGGCGAGATGGACGCTCGCCCTCGTCGACGCCCGCCTCGATGCGCTCGGCAGGGCGCTCGTGTCCCGTGCAGCCGCGCTGCTCGAGGGGGGAGCGAGCCTCGACGAGGGTGCGCGGGCCCTCCTGGGCGACGCCGTGGCGAGCGGTGACGTGGCACGCGTCTTTGCCTACGCCGACTACGAGGTCGACAACGCGCTCATCTCGCTGGCCGCGCCCCCGAAGAGCTACGAGGACGAGTTCTATGGCGGGCAGGACGGCGCCCTCGGCCTCGTCGACCCCATCTGCCGCGCGCTGAGCGGAGCGGGACGCCCCTTCAGCTACCGCAACCTCGCCTTTGACCCCGACCTCACCAACCAGTACGGCGTCGACCGCGCCGAGGCGGCCTTCTCGTCCTTCAGGGAGCTGAGAAGGGCGATCGGCGGCCTCAAGTCCTGCGTCAGGGAGCACCGGCTCCCCGTGGACGGCCTGTCGGTGAGGACGGCGGGCGAGGGCACCTCGCCGGCGACGACCCAGGCGCTCGACCGCGTCTCCCGCTACCTGCGCGAGATCTTCGGGGAGCTTGGCTTCGGGGACGCCGAAGTCGCGCCCTCGGTGAGCCACGCGGACGTGGCGGCACCGGTCTCTTCCTGGCGCCTGAGGTTCTATGCGAGCCCCTCCGACACCGACTCGCGCGGGGAGCTGGTGTGCCCGCTTCGCGAGTTCGTGACGCTCTCGGACCCCGCCGACGGGCTGGGCCCGGCGCGCGTCGAGTACGAGGTCGAGATCTTCAGGAAGTATGACGAGCTCGAGAAGGCGCTCCTGAGGGAGACGCCTCCCGGAGACGTCAGACGCATCGCCCTCTACCTCGCCCTCTCCGAGTCCGACATGCTCACGCCGCAGATGCGGCGCGACCTCATGCCCGCGCGGACGACGCCCAGGGACCTCAGGGCGGCCGGCATGATGGTGCTCGACGAGGTTCTTGTCGCCTACCTTGCGAGCGTGCCGAGGACCAAGCGAAGCAACGACAGGCTCTCCGCCTTCTTCCGCTGCACGCTCCCCTTCACCGCGCCGCAGCCCTACGGAGACGACATACGCCGGAGCGCGGGCTCGCAGGGGTGGGGTGGCCCCGGGGCGGGCCAGCCGCCGCTGTTCTACGGGCGCGGGACCATCCTCCAGCAGCTCAGGACCAGGGCCGGGACCACCTTCATCTACGGCGCGCGCCGCATGGGCAAGACCTCGATCCTGCGCGAGTTTGCCGCAGAGGAGCGGGCGAAGCTGCACGACCCGAAGGGCTCCGAGGGGAAGCTCGCCTGCGTGGCGTACGTCGACGCGATGGGGTTTGCCGGCGTCGACCTGGACAACTTCTGGACGCAGTTCGTGGGGCGCGCCTTCGAGCGTGACGTTGCCGGGATCAAGGAGGCGCGCAGCGCGTCCGAGGTGCGCGACGCCCTGACCGCGGCGTCCCGGGAAAAGAGCTTCTACCTGCTCATCGACGAGGCGGACGACCTGCTGCGCTATGACTCGTTCCTGCGCGTCGGGCACCCGAGGAACGCCATCATGGACAGCCTCGTGGAGTACATGCAGCAAAACGAGAAGTTCCGCGTCATCCTGGGCGGCCTCCACGCCACCATGCGTTACGCCGACGAGCGGGCCCGTCCCAACCAGACCCGAGGCCAGCTCGGGCACGCGGTTGTGGTGGGGCCGCTCTGGGAGGGCGGGGCCTACGAGGACGCGGTGCGGCTCGTCCGCGAGCCCCTCAAGATGATGGGGTACGTCCTGCGGGACGAGGACGTCCTCAAGATCCTGAGCAAGGCCTGCTACTTCCCCAACCTCATAAACATCGTCTGCGAGCACCTGCTCGTGGTCCTGCGCCAGCAGCGCCGCCCCACCTCGACGGGGACCTTTGTGCTGGTTCCCGGCGCCACGGTCGACTCGGTCCTGCGCGAGGTGACCGGAGCGCTCGCCGAGAAGTTCAGGCTCACGATCGAGCTCGACCCCGGCTACGACGTCGCGGTCTCGGCCCTCATGTCGCTCGAGGCGGACAGCGCGGCCGAGGGGAGCCCCCGACGCGCGTTCACCGCCGACGAGCTTCTCAGGCAGGTCTCCGACGCGTGCGCGGGCGGGGACGGCCAGGGGGCGCCGGCGGCGCGCGACCTTGCGGACTCGGGCCTCCTCGACAGCCTGGGGAGCGACATCGACGAGCTCGTGCGCTTTGGAATCCTCAAGAAGGTGGACGACCTCGTCATGCTGCGAGACGGCTCCATGCGCGCGCTCGTCGGGCAGCGCTGGGAGAGGGACAGCGCGCGGATGGTGCTTCAGGGCGCGTGCCGGCGCTACCTCGACCGCGACGTGCTCGACGGGCGCCTCGAGGAGGGGGAGGCCAGAAACATCGTCTCCGTGAAGGACGTGGCGCTCTTCTCGCCGGTCAACGCGCGTGACGCCGCTGCCGTGGGGGTGGCCCTCAGGGAGCACGGCCACTGCGTGGTCGTGGCGGGGGAGATCGCGGGCTCGAGGCTTCTGACGGAGCACCCGGGCGAGCTGCTCCCGACCCTGTGCGGGGGCTCGCGCCCCGTGCTCGCGGACGGAGCCGGCCTGCGCGGCATGCTCGGCGCCGGCCTCCCGAACGAGCTCGTGGTGGTTCCGGGGGGCTGGGGAGCCGAGGAGCTCCGGGCGCTCCGGGAGGCGGGCCGGACGAGCCCGTCTTCGCTCGGCGTGCTCCTCGTGGCCTCCCCGCGCACCGCCTGGGAGCTCCGCGACGAGCTTGCCCTGGCAGACGACGTCGTCGTCCCGACCCCGTGGAGCGACTGGACGTGCCTGGCGTGGGTGAGGGGCTTCACCGAGCGCTACGAGCGGACCACGACCGGAACGATCGAGTCGCGTGCGCAGCGCGCGCTCGCCGCGCGGCTGAGGGGGCTCTGCGGTGCGCAGGCCGGCGCGGTCGCGCAGGTCGTGGAGAACGTCCCAAGCGACGGGTCGTCCTTCTCGCTGAGGCAGGAGATGGAGGCGTTCTCCGGGCGCGCGCTCGACGAGGGGGACTTTGCCTGGGTGCTCGACGGGTCCTGCGAGGGTGCTGACGTGATCGCGCGGGTCTGGGGACAGCTCGCGGGCTTTGCCGACGCGGACGCGGAGCATCCGCTCGACGTGGCGTACACGGTGCGCGACTGGCTCGACTTCATGGACGCCGACGCCGGCCTCTCCCGTGCCGACCTCGAGGCCGTCCTCTCCTGGATGGCCGAGGCGGGCCTCGCGCGGCGCGTCGACGCGGGGGACGAGGGGGCCTTCGAGATGCGCGACTGGTTCATGCACGCCCTTCTCGCCCGCGCGGGAGGCGTCGAGGGGGAGCGGGGTGAGTCGTGATGGAGCGGCCCAACCCCTTCCTGAGCGTCCCGACGCTTCTGACGTTTGCCCGCGAGGTCGCGCATGACCTCGCCGCCGGGGCCCGCGTGCTCGCCGTGCTCGGCCCGTACCAGCCGCGTCAGTTCCTGCACGCTGTGGCGAGGCTCACTGCGCTGGACGAGGCCGACGTGCGGGCCCTGGGGAGCACCGCGCAGGTGCGCGACTCCTCCGGCGCGGGCTCGGCGCGCCTCGTGGTGGCGCGGGCCCTGCACGTGAGCGCCGAGCTCTACGCGGGCACCGGGTGCGAGGGCTGGTACGGGGCCGTGCGCGTCTGCCCCACGGGGCTCACGCGCACGGAGCTGCGCGGGCTCGCGTTCTCCATGATCGCGAGGGAGGAGCTGTCGGGCGCGCTGCGCACGATGGTGATCGACTTCTGCTGCGAGCTCAGCGCGGGCAGCGTGGAGACCCTGTCGGACGCGCTCGAGGTGTGCCTGAGGCCGGAGTACCGACCGCCGGCGGCCTTCGTTCACCCGGGGGTTGTCGCGGCGGAGTGCGCCCGGAGGCAGGTCGCGCGCCTGCGCAGCCGGGCCGAGGCGGGTGACGGGCTGCCGGGCACGGGGCGCGCCTCGGACGCCGACCTGCTCGTCGCACGGTTCAGGCGCTCCATCATGGGAGGGCTGTCCAGGTCGGAGCCTCTCCAGGGTGCTACTGACCCCGGGGCCAGGTCGGTCGGGCTCGACCTCATGTGGTGGCTCAACTGGTCCTACGGGCTCTGCGCGCGCCTGGACGGGGTGTGGAGCCCCGGGTGGGGCGTGCTCATGAGCGGGGAGCGCGCCTGGGAGCCCGTGGACGACGCGGGCGCGCGCTTTGACGTGTGCCGAGCGGGCACGGTCTTCTCGGACGTGGTGTCCTGCAGGGAGGCGAGCGCCATGCAGGTGGGGTTTGGCCCCGTCTGGGAGCGCTACAAGGCGCACGCGATCGCACGGGTGCTTGACTGCGGGGGGCGACCGGAGGACGAGGTGGGGCGCTTCCTCTACAACGGGGAGCGCCGCGTCATACGGCGCTTCAGCGACATGCCCCAGGCGGGCGAGCTCGCCCAGCAGGACCCGGAGGGATGGGGTATCGCCAACGACGACGGAGTCAGCTTCCGCCTGGCCAAGGAGCTGCGCAACAACGTGAGCCACGGCCAGGTCGAGCGCGTCGGGGCGCGCGACCTCGAGGCGCTCGGGAGGATGCTCGCTGAGCTCGAGCGCTACGAGCGGAACCCGTCCGCGCCGCGCTATCGCCGCTGCTTCTGCTAAGGGACGGGGCGGCCCGCACGCCGTGGCGCGGGCCGCCCCCTCCGGGGTCGTGCGACGGGAGGTTCTTCTTGCCTAGCCCACCTGGTCGGAGCCGAGGACGACGATGACGTCGTAGCTGGCGGAGTAGCCGAGCGTGTTCTCGGCAACGTTGGACGCGTCGACGCCGAGGGTCTGGGCCACGCCGAGCGCGGAGCTCCGGGCGCTGCCGTTGTAGTAGACCATGGTCGTGGTGTTCTCGGTGGAGTTGGCGTTGTCCGCGTAGGGGGAGAAGCCGGCGGCCTCGAGGTCGGAGGACTTGGAGGCGGCGAGCCCACTCGTGGCGGTGCCGTTGAGCACGAGGACGCTGCCGGTGAAGGAGGCCTCCTCCGCGCTGCCGTCGGAGCCGTCGGAGATGTTGGTGCCGCCCCCGATGGAGATGGCGGCGTCCGAAGTGAAGTCCTGGCTGGCGTCGGAGTAGGGCGACTCGCCGGCGTCGACGCGCTCCATCATGGTGCGCCAGGCGGCCTCGTCGGGCATCTCGTACCAGACGCTGTCGACGTACTCGGAGATCGTGGGCGTCTGGCCGGAGTAGATGTCCTCGTCCGCGTTGAGGTTCTGGAACTGCATGGCGAGGCCCACGATGTCGGTGACGCCGAGCGTGGTGATGACGCTGTTGGTGAGCTGGGAGACGGTGTTTGCCATGCTCACCGGGTCGAGCTGGAGGACCTTCTTGACGATGGCCGCGATGACGGCGCGCTGGTTGGCAGCGCGGTAGAAGTCGCCGCCGCCGTATGCGTCATAGGCGTGGCGGGTGCGCACGAGGGCGAGCGCCGTGGCGCCGTCGAGCTGGTGGGTGCCCGCGGTGAGGTTGATGCCGGCGTAGGTCTCGTCCACCACGTCGACCGGAAGCGTGACCTCGATGCCCCCGATGGTGTCGACGATCGAGGTGAACTGCTCGAAGTCGATCTCTGCGTAATGGGAGATGTCGACGCCCGCAAACTCGGAGACGACCTCGACCATGTAGGCCGCCCCGCCGTATGAGTAGGCGCTGTTGATCTTCTGGTCCCCGTGGGAGCCCATGCTGACGAGCGTGTCGCGCGGGATGGACACGAGCGTGACCTTCTGCGCGGGCGGGTCGATGCGCGCCAGGATGATGGTGTCGGCGCGGAAGTTGGCCGTCGAGTCGCCCCACTCCTCCGCTCGGCCCGCGCTCTTGTCGACGCCGAGGAGCAGCATGTAGAAGGGCTGCTGCGGCTCGACCGAGACGAGCTGCTCGCGGAGCTCGGGGGTGATCTCGTCGCTGAGGTTGCTGTTGATGCTGGCGATCCAGGCCGCCGCGGCCACGGCGGCGCCGGCAAAGACGACGAGAAGGGAGATGAGCACGCCGCGCAGGACGCGCCCGCGGCCCTTCTTCTTGCGACGTGCGGTGTAGGCGCCCACGCCGTCCGCGCGCGACGCCGCGAGGCGTGCTGGCGAGGAGGACGATCCGGAGCGTCGGGTGGTGCGAGGCTCGGCATCGGCGCGGCCGTGTGCGGCGGCGTGACCGTATCGGCTCTCTGACCGGCGCGCTTGCTCGGCGCTCGTCATGCGCCTGTGGGGTCTTCTGTCAGCCACGAGGGCCCTTTCTGATCGTGGTGAGGCGGCCTGCGCCCCTCGGCCTTGAGTCAGTCAGACGCACAAATGATAGAGAAGCGAAGTGTGCGACACATGTAGGGGCATAAAATCACATCTATTCTTACGAAAATGCAATAATGGTACGGATTTGTGCCGAGGGCGCCCGCGCGAGGATCGGGCGCCGAGAAGACCGGAGGTTACATGAGCGAGGCCACCCCCAAGCAGTTTGTCGCGGTTCTGGACTTTGGCGCCCAGTACGGGCAGCTGATCGCGCGCCGCGTGCGCGACCTGCACGTCTATTCGGAGATCGTCCCGTGCGACATCCCCGCCGACGAGCTCGCCGCCATGGCGCCCGCCGCGCTCATCCTCTCCGGCGGTCCCGCGAGCGTGTACGCCGACGACGCCCCGTCCATCGACCCGGGCATCCTCGAGCTCGGCATCCCCGTGCTCGGCTTCTGCTACGGCCACCAGATCATGGCCGTGACGCTGGGCGGCGAGGTCGCGCACTCCGAGGTCGGCGAGTACGGCCCGGCAAAGATCGAGCGCGTGCCCGACTCCGCACTGTTCAACGCCACGCCGCTCGAGCAGACCGTGTGGATGAGCCACCGCGACGCCGTGAGCCGCGCGCCGCAGGGCTTTGTCGTGACCTCGCACACCGACGTGTGCCCCGTGGCGTCCATGGAGTGTCCTTCTCGCAAGCTCTACTCCACGCAGTTCCACCCGGAGGTGCGCCACACCGAGCACGGCGAGCAGCTGCTCAGGAACTTCCTCTTTGACATCTGCGGCCTCGAGGCCAGCTGGACGATGGACAACATCATCGACGAGAAGGTCGCGGAGATCCGCGCGCAGGTGGGGGACAAGAAGGTCATCCTGGCGCTCTCCGGTGGCGTTGACTCGAGCGTGGTGGCCGCGCTCGTGCACCGCGCGGTGGGCGACCAGCTCACGTGCGTGTTCGTGAACCACGGGATGCTGCGCAAGGGCGAGCCCGAGATGGTCGAGGAGGTCTTCCGCGGCCAGTTCCAGGTGCCGCTCGTGCACGTGCGCGCCGAGGAGCGCTACGCGGCGCTCTTGGCCGGCGTGACCGACCCGGAGGAGAAGCGCCGCCGCATCGGCACCGAGTTCTGGAAGGTCTTCTTTGACGAGGCCCAGAAGATCGGCGACGTGGAGCTGCTGGCCCAGGGCACCATCTACCCTGACATCATTGAGTCCGGGGCGAGAAAGACCGGCGGCAAGGCGGCCACGATCAAGAGCCACCACAACCTGATCCCGTTCCCCGAGGGCGTGCACTTTGACCTCATCGAGCCGCTCGACCACTTCTTCAAGGACGAGGTGCGCGAGCTGGGCGTGGCGCTTGGCCTGCCGGCGAGCATGGTGTACCGCCAGCCGTTCCCGGGCCCGGGCCTGGCCATCCGCATCATCGGCGAGGTGACGCCGGAGAAGCTGGCGATCCTCAAGGACGCGGACGCCATCGTGCGCGAGGAGCTCGACGCCTACAACGAGCGCCTGTTCCAGGCCACGGGCGAGCGCAACAGCGAGCACAGCTGCTGGCAGTACTTTGCCGTGCTGCCCGACATCAAGAGCGTGGGCGTGATGGGCGACGAGCGCACCTACGCGCGCCCGGTGATCGTGCGCGCCGTGGAGTCGAGCGACGCGATGACCGCCGACTGGGCGAAGCTGCCGTACGACGTGATCGGGCGTATCTCGTCGCGGATTGTGGCGGAGGTCGCCGGCGTGAACCGCGTGGTGTACGACGTCACGCCGAAGCCGCCAGCCACGATCGAGTGGGAGTAAATCATCATACATACGTTCGTATTTTTGGACTGTCCGTATGATTAAAACTCGTACCATTCTGTATCATTCCGTCCACCGGTAACGAGCAAGCCACCGGCACATCGGAACTCAGAAAACCGCGGAGAAGGGCCTTCCATCAAGCGCGATGGAGGGCCCTTTGTCCTATATATGCGCTGGTAGAGCGCCAAATCAGAAGAAAACGACACGATACGCGGCGGCACGGGGCGCGACGCGGCGCGACGGCGCGGACGCCACGGGAGGGCTCCGGGACGCGCGGGACAACGTGCATAACCGAGCGGGCCGCGCGCGGGAGCTCTGGCGCGAGAGTTGGAACTCAATTTGAACTCAACGAGAAAAATGAACTCAAATCTCGCCATACACGCAGGTAAATAGTACAGACGATTATTCCCCGCCCCCATACAATCGAATTCGGAGCTGACGCAGCCGGGTCACGCGCGCCCACGTGTCCGTTCGGTGAAACCTCGACCACCGGGGACTTGCCGTGACGCGTTGCGACGGCCTCGACCACGCCCCTCCCCCGAGCGGCATCATCTGGCACTAGGCGGCACACCACGGCATTCGCAGTGACGTGGCGACACGGCCAGACGCCGCCGGGAAGGAGGACGCATGGGCGAGATCGACGCGGGGGCTCGGTCCGAGAAGGTCTCAAGCGCTGACGAGCTGCTGCGGGTCCGAGACGTCCAGCGGGTGCTGGACGTCTCGAGGACCATGGCGTACAAGCTCGTGAGCGATGGGGTCATCGCCTCGGTGAGGATCGGAAGGCTCGTGCGCGTGAGGCGCTCGGCGCTGGACGACTACATAGCGGGCAGGTCCAAGAAGGCTGAGGGCGCGGAATCGCGCCAGGAGCGTTTCGGTGGCGCCGGGGAGTAGCGAGGCACCTCTCGGCAGCCGTGGGGATTGCGCTTCGAATCGACTCGAAGGAGTTGCTCGAGATGGCTGATTCGAACGCACGCATCGCACGCAGGGAGAAGGTTCCCATTCCGGTTCAGGACTACTACAGCGTCGACGAGGTGGCCGCCCTGCTAAGGATCAGCAGAAACCGCGTGTACGATCTCGCGAAGGAGCGCGAGGACCCGCTGCCCCTTCGCTGCTTCCCGACCGGATGGAGAGGGTCGTTCGCCTCGCGCGAGGAGCTGCGCGAATGGGTGTCGCGCAACACGGTGCTCGTGAGGGAGCGCCGGGGATAGGGGAGAGGAGCTGGCGAGATGGGGAAAGCCCCTGCCGATTCCTTCCTGGTCGTGCATCGCTTCATGTGGGGACGGCTGGGGCTCTCGGGGACGACCCTTCTCGTCTTCGCCCGCATCTACGGGTTCTGCTCCGGGGGAGGCGAGTTCTACGAGAGCAAGCCAAACACCGCCGCCTTCCTCGGCATCAGCGAGAGGACGGTGTTCAGGGCAATCTCCGAGCTGCTCGCAAGGGGGCTCATCGAGGAGACCGGGACCCGCCGCGCCCGCAGTGGTGCGACGAAGCGGTACGCGCTCACCGAGCGCGCGCTCTCCGCCCATGACGGCCCGTCACCCCATGGCGGCGGATCGCATGACAAGGTGCCATGGCGGGGAGAGACGGCCTGTCACCCAATAAGGAAATCGGAGAACAAACACTATGAGAGCTAACGCGGGGCCGGGGCGCCTGCTTACCGCCTCGGACGTGGAGTCCCTCGGGCTCGACGCGGAGGAGCCCCCGAGTCCGGAGTGCCCCTACTGCGGGGCCCCGCTCGAGCCGCTCGCAGTCGAGCTGGACGGGAGGGCGTACTGGGTCTCCCACCGCGACTGCGGCTGCGAGGGGGAGCGGTCGGTTCGCGAACGACGAGAGGCCGAGGAGCGCCGCGAACGGAGGCGGGAGCTGCTGGGCAGGCTGACGAGGGCCGGCATAGGGAGGCGCTATCTCGACGCGCAGGTCAGCGTGCGAAGCTGCGCCGACTACCTCGCGGGCTTCGCCGACTCGCGCGGCGGCGGCCTCTACATCTACGGTCCCGTGGGGAGCGGGAAGACCCACGAGGCGAGCGCCCTCGCGGCGCGCTTCGTGGAGGCTGGCTACACGGTGGTGATGACGGGGACCCTGAGGATGCTCGACTCGATCTACGCGTCATACCGGGCGGACTCCGAGCGCGCCGCCGGGCTCTCCAGGTACTCGACGTGCGACGTGCTGATTCTCGACGATCTTGGCAAGGAGGGGGCGAGCGGGTGGGCGGGAACGACGCTCTACCAGATCGTGGACGCCCGCTACAACGCAATGCTCCCGGTCATCGTCACCTCCCAGTATCCCCCGCAGTCAATCGAGCGGCGCCTCGCGCGAGGGGGCGAGGCGGAGACTGCCGCCGCGATCGCGTCGCGGCTCGCGGAGATGTGCG
>JFBN01305771.1_pt1 | contig 17783 bp, 31 predicted proteins | sample 768741 | NCBI WGS metagenome assembly JFBN01 (sample SAMN01983846, study PRJNA193217) | chicken gut metagenome | biome: terrestrial biome; isolation source: ceca of Broiler chicken | host: Gallus gallus | place: United Kingdom: England | collected 2010-09-07
CCGCAACACCACCCCGAAACGCGCCCCCGGAGACGTTGCGCTCCCGGGGGCGCGTCTGTTTTCAAGTGGAAACGTGGGCGCGCTATGATGGGTGCGTCGTGCGGCGCCAACGAAAGGACGTCCCCATGAACATCGTCTGCCTCGACCTCGAGGGCGTGCTCGTCCCGGAGATCTGGATCGCATTCTCCGAGGAGTCCGGCATTCCGGAGCTCGCGCGCACCACGCGCGACGAGCCCGACTACGACAGGCTCATGGAGTGGCGCCTCAAGATCCTGCGCGAGCACGGGCTCGGCCTGGCGCAGATCCAGGAGGTCATCGAGCGGATTGACCCGCTTCCGGGCGCGCGCGCGTTTCTCGACGCGCTGCGCGAGCGCACCCAGGTCGTGATCATCAGCGACACCTTCGAGGAGTTTGCCCGCCCGCTCATGGCAAAGCTCGGCTGGCCTGCGCTCATGTGCAACTCGCTCGAGGTGGCGCCGGACGGCACCATCGTCCGTCACCTCATGCGCTGCGAGAACTCCAAGCTCACCACCGTGCGCGCCCTCCAGTCCTGCGGGATGGAGACCATCGCGGCCGGAGACTCCTTCAACGACCTGGCGATGATCCGTGCGAGCAAGGCGGGCTTCCTCTTCCGCAGCACGCCCGAGATTCGCGAGGCCAACCCCGACCTTCAGGCGTACGAGCGCTACGAGGACCTTCTCGCCGCGATACTCGACGCGCTGGGGAAGGGTGCCGTCACTGCTTAAGAACCCGGGACAACCCCGGATTCCTAAGCCGCGTGGCGACGGGTCCCGCCCCATAGATACGCCCGGCGGCGCGGAAAACGCAGCCGCAGCTCAGGGGCCACAAAAAAATTGCGAAGACATTGTGAATTCGCATGTGCGCGTGTAGACTAGACAGGCTGCGCTAATGGGGATACGTGTGTCGAGTCCCAGGAGGGGCAGCAGATACAGGACGTGGTCCGCTGGGGACGGGCGCATGGGGCGCCCGAAGAAGCCCATGACCACCGGAGGTTAGGAAAGAGCATGGTCAGCACGATCCTTGGCCGCAAGCTTGGGATGACGCAGATCTGGGACGAGAACGACAACGTCGTGCCCGTCACCGTCATCCAGGCTGGCCCCTGCACCGTCTCGCAGGTCAAGACGAAGGCGACCGACGGCTACGACGCCGTCCAGATCGGCTTCGGAGACATCTCCGCCAAGCACGTCAACAAGCCCATGGCCGGCCACTTCAAGGCCGCCGGCGTCGAGCCGATGCGCTACCTGCGCGAGGTTCGCGTCGAGAACGGCGAGGAGCACAAGACCGGTGACGTCGTCACCGTCGCCGACTTCGCCGACGTCAAGGCCGTCGACGTCATCGGCACCTCCAAGGGCAAGGGCTTCCAGGGCACCGTCAAGCGCTGGAACTTCTCCCGCGGCCCCATGACCCACGGCTCGCGCAACCAGCGCCGTCCGGGCTCCATCGGCCAGTGCGCCTACCCCGCGCGCGTCCGCAAGGGCCTGCACATGTACGGCCACATGGGCGACGAGCGCGTCACGGTCAAGAACCTCAAGCTCGTCCGCATTGATGCCGAGCAGAACCTCATGCTCGTCAAGGGCGCTGTCCCCGGCGGCAAGAACGCCCTCGTCCAGATCCGCATGGCCTAAGTGCCAGGAAAACTCTTAGGCTAACAAGGAGGACAGAATGTCCAAGTACGCTATCAAGAACGTCGAGGGGGCTGAGGTCGGCCAGGCCGAGCTCTCCGCCGACGTCTTCGGCATCGAGCCGAACATCCCCGTCGTCCACCAGGTCGTGGTCTGCCAGGACAGCTGCGCTCGTCAGGGCACCCACTCCGTGAAGAACCGTCACGACGTCTCCGGCGGCGGCGCCAAGCCGTACCGTCAGAAGGGCACCGGCCGTGCCCGCCAGGGCTCCACGCGCGCCGCGCAGTGGACCGGCGGCGGCGTCGTCTTCGGCCCCACCCCGCGCACGCACAACAAGCGCATCAACAACAAGATGGTCAAGCTGGCCATGCGCTCCGTGCTCTCCGGCAAGGTCGCTGACGAGGAGCTCGTGCTCGTCGACGCCCTCTCCTTCGAGAAGCCCTCGACCAAGCAGGCCGTGGCCCTTCTCGGCGCCCTCGGCATCGCCGAGAAGCGCGTGACCGTCGTGGTCCCCGACGACGACATCAACACCTACCTGTCGTTCCGCAACGTGCAGGGCGTCAACGTGATCGGCGTCTCCGAGGCCACCACGCGCACCCTGATCGACAACGGCGCCCTCGTCATGACCACCGACATCGCGAAGAAGCTCGAGGAGGTGCTCGCATAATGAACTCCGTCTACGACGTGATCATCCGCCCGATCGTCTCCGAGCGTTCCTTCGACCTCATGGAGCAGGGCAAGTACACCTTCGAGGTGGCCAAGACCGCTCCCAAGGAGGAGATCGCCGCCGCCGTGGAGAAGCTCTTCGGCGTCCACGTGGTCAAGGTCAACACCATGAACGTCTCCGGCAAGAAGAAGCGCGTCCGCTACCAGACCCCTGGCACCACGCGCTCCTGGAAGAAGGCCGTCGTGACCCTCGCCGCTGGCGAGACGATCGAGATCTTCGGCAGCCAGCAGGCCGCCGAGTAGCTTCGGCACTCCGCCCGGGCCCCCGGAAGGGGGTTCGGGCTTGCATGCCGCGCACGATGGATACGCGCGGTACCGTGGTAATCCGGTGTCACCCGCCACTCCCTGAGCGGGCTGGCCAACGGAAAAGAAGGGAAAGAGTCAATGGCAGTCAAGCACCTCAAGCCCACGAGCGCCGGCAGGCGTTTCCAGACGGTCTCGGACTTCTCCGAGATCACCTGCACCACGCCCGAGAAGTCCCTTCTCGAGCCCCTGCCCAAGAAGGCCGGCCGCAACAACAACGGCCGCATCACCACCCGTCACCAGGGTGGCGGCCACAAGCGTCAGTACCGTCGCATCGACTTCAAGCGCCGCAAGGACGACGTCCCGGCCAAGGTCGCCACGATCGAGTACGACCCCAACCGCTCCGCCCGCATCGCGCTTCTCCACTACGTTGACGGCGCCAAGGCCTACATCCTGTGCCCCGAGGGCCTGCACGTGGGCGACGTCGTCCTCTCCGGCACCAAGGACGTGGACATCAAGCCCGGCAACTGCATGCCGCTCTCCGAGATCCCCGTCGGCACCCTGGTGCACGCCGTCGAGTTCCAGCCCGGCAAGGGCGCGGCCATGGCCCGCGCCGCCGGCACCTCCGTCCAGCTCATGGGCAAGGACAACGGTTACGCCGTCCTGCGCATGCCCTCCTCCGAGCTTCGCCGCGTCCTGCTGACCTGCCGCGCCACCATCGGTGAGGTGGGCAACGCCGACCACTCCAACATCGTGATCGGCAAGGCCGGCCGCAGCCGCTGGAAGGGCGTCCGCCCGACCGTCCGTGGTACCGTCATGAACCCGGTCGACCACCCGCACGGCGGCGGCGAGGGCAAGAACCACACCTCCGGCCGTCCGTCCGTGACGCCCTGGGGCAAGCCGACGAAGGGTTACAAGACGCGCGACCCGAAGAAGGCCTCCAACCGCCTGATCATCCGTCGCCGCAAGTCCAAGTAGCCGCAACACGAGTAGTAGGAGATAGAAAGCATGAGCAGAAGTCTCAAGAAGGGCCCGTTCGTGGAGACTCGCCTCCTCGCGCGTGTCGCCGCTCAGAACGAGGCCGGCACCAAGGAGGTCATCAAGACCTGGTCGCGCTCCTCGACCATCTTCCCCGAGATGGTTGGTCACACGATCGCCGTCCACGACGGCCGCAAGCACGTGCCCGTGTACGTCACCGAGTCCATGGTCGGGCACAAGCTGGGCGAGTTCGCCCCGACCCGCACCTTCCGTGGTCACAAGGAAAAGTAGGGGAGTGTAAGTAGATGCCTCAGAACACCACCACCAACGAGGTCCGCGCGACCGCCAAGTACGTGCGCGTTGCTCCGCGCAAGGCTCGCGCCGTCGTCTCGCTGATCCGCAACCTCCCCGTTGCCAAGGCCCTCGAGGTCCTGCAGTTCTCGACCCGCGCCGCCTCCGTCGACGTGGCCAAGGTCCTGCGCTCCGCGATCGCCAACGCCGTGAACAACAACAACCTGCGTGAGGACGACCTCTTCGTGAAGCTCGCCTACGTTGACGAGGGCCCCACGCTGAAGCGCATCCGTCCGCGCGCCAAGGGCTCCGCGTCGCGCATCAACAAGCGCATGAGCCACATCACCGTCGTCGTCGCTCCCCGAAAGGAGGCGTAAGCGAGCATGGGTCACAAGGTTCAGCCGACCGGCTTCCGTCTCGGTATCACCGAGGAGTGGCGTTCCCGCTGGTACGCCGATAAGAACTACGCCGAGACTCTCGGCAACGACCTCGCCATCCGCTCCTACCTCGAGAAGCGCCTCGCCAAGGCCGCCCTCTCCCGCGTGGACATCGAGCGAGCCGGCGACAAGGTCAAGGTCACCATCTACACCGCCCGCCCGGGCATCGTGATCGGCAAGAAGGGCGCCGACATCGACGTCCTGCGCTCCGACCTCGAGAAGGTCGCCAAGGTCGCCAAGGGCCAGGTCTCCGTCGACGTTGTCGAGATCAAGCGTCCCGAGCTCGACGCCAACCTCGTCGCCCAGTCCGTGGCCGAGCAGCTCGAGCAGCGCGTCGCCTTCCGTCGTGCCGTCCGCAAGGCCGTCCAGTCCGCCCGCAAGGCCGGCGCCAAGGGCATCCGCATCCAGTGCTCCGGCCGCCTCAACGGCGCCGAGATGGGCCGTCGCGAGTGGTCCCGCGAGGGTCGCGTGCCTCTGCACACCCTGCGTGCCGTGATCGACTACGGCACCTCCACCGCTCGCACCACCATGGGTGCCTGCGGCGTCAAGGTTTGGATCTACCTCGGCGAGAAGCTGCCCGGCCAGGCCACCCCGCGCCCGGCTCTCGAGGGCTCCTCGCGTCCTCGCCGCGGTCGTAACGAGAGGAGGGGCCGCTAATGCTCGCACCTAAGCGCGTTCTTCACCGCAAGGTTCAGCGCGGCTCGATGAAGGGTCACGCCAAGGGCAACACCGAGCTGCACTTCGGCTCCTACGGCATCCAGGCGCTTGAGGCCCACTGGATCACCAACCGCCAGATCGAGGCCTGCCGTGTCGCCATGACCCGTTACATGAAGCGTGGCGGCAAGGTCTGGATCACCATCTTCCCGGACAAGCCGATCACGAAGAAGCCGGCCGAGACCCGCATGGGCTCCGGCAAGGGCAACCCCGAGGAGTGGGTGGCCGTCGTCAAGCCCGGCCGCATCATGTTCGAGATCGACGGCGTCGCCGACGAGGTGGCTCGCGAGGCCCTGCGTCTTGCCCAGCACAAGCTGCCCATCAAGACCAAGATCGTCGCCCGCACCGACCAGGACGGGAAGGAATAGCCAACAATGAAGTACAAGGACATTCAGGCCATGAGCGACGAGGAGCTCGCCAAGAAGCTCGAGGAGGGCCGCGCCGAGCTCTTCAACCTCCGCTTCCAGATGGCCACGAGCCAGCTTGACAACACGGCTCGCGTCAAGACCGTGAAGAAGGACATCGCGCGCGTCCTCACCGAGCAGCGCGCCCGTCAGATCGCCGCGGAGAAGTCCGCCGCCCAGAACTAGATCGCAGGAGAATGACTATGGCTGAGACCGAGAAGAGGAACGCGCGCAAGGTCGTCACCGGGACGGTCGTCTCCATCTCTGGCGACAAGTCCATCACGGTGAAGATCGACTACCGCAAGCGTCACCCCAAGTACGGCAAGATGATGACCATCTCCAAGAAGCTTCACGCCCACGACGAGAAGAACGAGTGCGGCATCGGCGACCTCGTTACCGTCATGGAGACCCGCCCGCTGTCCAAGACCAAGCGCTGGCGCCTGGTCGAGATCGTCGAGCGCGCCAAGTAAGTATCAGTGACGAGCCATCCCACGTGTGCGGCGCGTCTGCGCACACCTCTGGGAGGGCAGGTTCGGAGGAACACCAATGATTCAGATGGAGACCATGCTCAACGTCGCTGACAACAGCGGCGCCCGACGCGTGAAGTGCGTCAAGGTCCTCGGTGGCTCCAAGCGTCGCTACGCCGGCCTGGCCGACGTCATCATCGGCGCCGTGCAGGAGGCCACTCCCGGCGGCTCGGTGAAGAAGGGCGACATCGTTCGCTGCGTCATCGTGCGCACCACCAAGGAGACCCGTCGCAAGGACGGCAGCTACATCAAGTTCGACCAGAACGCCTGCGTCCTGGTCGACAAGGAGGGCGAGCCCAAGGGCACCCGTATCTTCGGGCCCGTCGCTCGCGAGCTCCGCGACCACAAGTACATGAAGATCGTCTCGCTCGCGCCTGAGACGCTCTAGGGAGTGAGGACGAATGGCTAAGATGCACGTGAAGAAGGGCGACAAGGTCGTCGTCCTCTCCGGTAAGGACAAGGGCAAGGAGGGCACCGTCCTCGTCGCCAAGCCCTCTGAGGGCAAGGTCGTCGTCGAGGGCGTTGCCATCGTCAAGAAGGCCACCCGCCCCAACGCCCAGAACCAGCAGGGCGGCATCGTGGAGAAGGAGGCCGCCATCGACGCCTCCAACGTCATGGTGGTCTGCCCCAAGTGCGGCAAGCCCTCTCGCATGGGCCACGCCGTGAACGCCGAGGGCAAGAAGGTCCGCGTCTGCAAGAAGTGCGGCGCCGAGTTCTAAGAGCTCGGCCCTAGAGACCTTTCGGGAACCTCCCGGATTTCCTACGAGAAGTGCGCTTCGCGAAACTTCTCTCCGGAAATCCGGGAGGTTTCTTGCGTGTTGCTCGGCCGAGCTCCTCTTGTCGCCGCACCGGTCTGTGCTCAGGGGGTTTGGGCAGAGCGCGCGGAATGTGGACATCCCGCGATGTGAGAAATCAACTGGAATTTCTGTGGACGAAGGCATAACATGTTTCCTTGCGTCTGTGGATAGGGAGAGTTCTGTCTCGACGGAACGGTCCTTCTCGCCGGCGCACCAGACAGGCTCCCGGCCCCGCCAAGGTCGGGAGGCACGAGGTTGGAAACCCCGTGCTGAGAACCCCATGAGTTGAAGGAGTGAACATGGCAGACGAGAAGTACGTCCCCCGTCTCAAGGAGCAGTATTTCGCCACCGTGCGTGACGAGCTCCAGAAGCAGTTTGGCTACAAGAACGTCAACCAGATCCCGAAGATCGAGAAGATCGTCGTGAACATGGGCGTTGGCGAGGCCGCCACTGACGCCAAGGCCATCGACGGTGCCGTCGCCGACCTGCGCGCCATCACCGGCCAGCAGCCGCTCGTGACCCACGCCCGCAAGTCCATCGCCACCTTCCACCTGCGTGCCGGCATGCCCATCGGCGCCAAGGTGACCCTGCGCGGCGACCGCATGTGGGAGTTCCTCGATCGCCTCATCTCCATTGCCATCCCGCGCATCCGCGACTTCCGCGGCATCTCCCCGAAGAGCTTCGACGGCCGTGGCAACTTCTCCATGGGCGTGACCGAGCAGCTCATCTTCGCCGAGATCGACTTCGACAAGATCGACCACACCCGCGGCATGGACATCACCATCGTGACCACCGCTCAGACCGACGAGGAGGGCAAGGCGCTGCTCAAGGCCTTCCACTTCCCGTTCAAGGCTGAGTAGGTCAGATAAGCGAGCAACGGTGACCCGGCGCCGCCGGGCACCAGGAGCACTCTGAAGGAGGATTTGTGGCTAAGACTTCGATGATCGTCAAGGCTCAGCGCGAGCCGAAGTTCTCGACGCGCAAGCAGAACCGCTGTCAGCGTTGTGGGCGTCCCCACTCCGTCTATCGCAAGTTCGGGCTGTGCCGCGTCTGCTTCCGCGAGCTTGCGAGCAAGGGCGAGCTTCCGGGCGTCCGCAAGGCCAGCTGGTAGGACGCAGGGGCTCTCGCGTCCAGGCGCTCGCGCTACGGGTGCGGGCGAACCGGACACGCAGGTTCATCATTACCGAAGGAGAAGGATCCAATGAAGATTACTGATCCCATTTCTGACATGCTGACGCGCATCCGCAACGCGAACGCAGCCAACAAGGCCGAGGTGTCCATGCCCTCGACCAAGGTGCTCGTCGAGGTTGCCCGCGTCATCTGCGAGGAGGGCTACATCGCCGGCTACGAGGTCGAGGACACGACCCCGCAGAAGACCCTCCACATCACCCTCAAGTACGGCGCCCGCCACGCCAAGGTCATCCGTGGCATTCGCCGCATCTCCAAGCCGGGTCTGCGCATCTACTCCACCGCCGACAAGCTCCCGCGCGTCCTCGGCGGCCTCGGCACCGCCGTCATCTCCACCTCCAAGGGCATGATGTGCGACCGCGACGCCCGCAAGATGGGCATCGGCGGCGAGGTCATCGCCTACGTCTGGTAACTCTCGGCAGGAATGAAAGGAGACTGACGTGTCTCGAATTGGTAAGCAGCCTGTCCAGGTTCCGGCCGGAGTCACTGTGACAGTCGATGGCAGCACCGTTACCGTCAAGGGCGGCAAGGGCGAGCTCACCCGCACCTTCTCCGATCTGGTCAAGATCGAGCAGGAGGGCGAGGAGCTCCACGTGGTCCGCGTTGACGAGACCACCGAGTCCAACGCCCAGCAGGGCCTCACCCGCACCCTTCTTCACAACATGGTCGTGGGCGTGTCCGAGGGCTTCGAGAAGAAGCTCGAGCTCACCGGCGTCGGCTACCGTGCCACGCTCAAGGGCAAGGACCTCGACCTCTCCCTGGGCTACTCCCACCCCGTGATCTACGCGGCTCCCGACAACATCACCTTCGAGGTGCCCGACAACACCCACATCACGGTCAAGGGCATCTCCAAGGAGCAGGTCGGCCAGGTTGCCGCCGAGATCCGCATGAAGCGCCCGCCCGAGCCGTACAAGGGCAAGGGCATCCACTACGAGGGCGAGCACATCCGCAGGAAGCTCGGCAAGGCTGCCAAGTAGCCCTAAGGCCAGCAAAAGACCATCACCCCGTCAGGTGATGGCACGTCTAAGGAGAAGGAATGAACAAGCAGCAGGCGAAGAAGGCCGGTCTCAAGCGCCGCGAGCGCCGCGTCCGCGCCAAGATCTTCGGCACCGCTGAGCGTCCGCGCCTCAGCGTGCACCGCACCAACGCCAACATCTACGCCCAGGTCATCGACGATGCCGACGGCAAGACCATCTGCTCCGCCTCGACCCTCGACCCCGAGTTCCGCGCCACGGGCAAGCTCGGCTCCAACAAGGACGCCGCGACCTTCGTGGGCGAGCTCGTCGGGAAGCGCGCCGTGGAGAAGGGCGTCTCCGAGGTCACCTTCGACCGCGGTGGTCGCATCTATCACGGCCGTGTCAAGGCTCTGGCAGACGGTGCCCGCAGCGCGGGCCTGAAGTTCTAGGAGGATTCAATGGCACGTGATCGCAAGCGCCAGCAGGACACGGACCTTCAGGAGCGCGTCGTCTTCATCCACCGTGTTTCCAAGACCGTCAAGGGCGGCCGTCGCATGTCCCTCGTGGCCCTCGTCGCCGTCGGCGACGGCAAGGGCAACGTCGGCCTCGGCATGGGCAAGTCCGCCGAGGTGCCCCTGGCCATCCAGAAGGGCGTCGAGGACGCCAAGAAGAACATGTTCAAGGTTCCCGTGACCGAGCACGGCACCATTCCGCACGCCGTCGAGGGCCACTACGGCGCCGGCCACGTTCTGATCAAGCCGGCCATCGAGGGTACCGGCGTCATCGCCGGCGGCCCCGTCCGCCCGCTCTTCGAGCTCGCCGGCATCACCAACGTGCTCTCCAAGTCTCTCGGCACCAGCAACGCGATGAACATCATCAAGGCCGCCGCCGAGGGCCTGAAGGAGCTCTCCAGCCCCGCCGAGACCGCCGAGCGTCGCGGCCTCACGGTCGGCGAGATGTTCGTCGGGAAGGAGAACTAACCATGGCTCAGTCCCTCAAGATCAAGCTCGTGCGCAGCGCCGTGGCCTCCGTCAAGAAGGACCAGACGGCCACCTGCCGCGCCCTCGGCCTCCGCAAGATCGGCGACGTCGTCGAGCAGCCGGACAACCCGAGCATCCGTGGAATGATCTTCAAGGTCAAGCACCTTGTTGTCGTGGAAGAGAACTAGGAGTCACTCATGCAGCTCAACGATCTGCGTCCCGCTGAGGGCTCGCGCAAGAACCGCAAGCGCATCGGCCGCGGCAACTCGTCTGGTCACGGCACGACCGCCGGCCGCGGCACCAAGGGCCAGCTTTCCCGCTCCGGTGGCGGCAAGGGCAAGGGCTTCGAGGGCGGCCAGCAGCCGCTCGCCATGCGCCTGCCCAAGCTCCCCGGCTTCACCAACCACAACCGCGTCGAGTACGCCCCGGTGAACGTCGCCCGTCTCGAGGTGCTGTTCGCCGACGGCGAGACCGTCGACGCCGATAGCCTGGTTGCCAAGGGCGTCATCAAGCACAACTATATTCCCGTGAAGGTCCTCGGCGACGGCGAGATCACCAAGAAGCTCACCGTCAAGGTGGACAAGGTCTCCGCCTCTGCCAAGGCCAAGATCGAGGCGGCCGGAGGAAAGGTCGAGCAGGCGTGCTAAAGGGAATCGCCAACGCGCTTCGCGTTCCGGAGCTCAGGCAGAAGCTTCTTCTGACGGCAGCCATCCTGCTGCTGTACCGTTTCGGTGCGTATCTGCCCGTTCCGGGCGCGCCGTTCCAGGACATGCTCGGCACCTACCAGGCCGGCTTCTCCTCGAGCGGAGCGATGGCCGTGCTCAACCTGTTCTCAGGTGGCGCGCTTTCCCGCATGTCTGTGTTCAGCCTCGGAATCATGCCCTACATCACGGCTCAGATCATCCTGCAGCTGCTCCAGGCCGTGATTCCGTCGCTCGGCGAGCTTGCCAAGGAGGGCGAGGCCGGTCAGCGCAAGATCACCCAGTACACGCGCTACCTCACGATCGGCCTCGCCCTGCTCAACGCCATCGGCTACCTGTTCCTCTTCAGGACCTATGGCGTGAGCTTCGAGGGCATCGGCGTCCCCGAGCTCCTCATGGACGTCATCGTGGTGTTCACCATGCTGGTCGGAGCCATCGTCATCATGTGGCTCGGCGAGATCATCACCCAGAACGGCGTTGGCAACGGCATGTCGCTCATCATCTTCGCGAACATCATGTCCGGCCTGCCCGCCTCGCTCGTCTCCTCCATCACGGGAACGGGCAACGTCGTCCTGACGGTGGTCACCCTCGTCATCATCGTGGCGATCGTCCCGATCATCGTCTTCGTGGAGCGCGGCCAGCGCCGCATCCCGATTCAGTACGCCAAGCGCGTCGTGGGCCGTCGCATGATGGGTGGCCAGTCCACCTACCTGCCGATCAAGGTCAACACGGCGGGCGTGGTGCCGATCATCTTCGCCTCGGCGATCCTCTACCTGCCCGCGCAGCTCGCCGTCTTCTTCCCGACGGTCGGCTGGGTCCAGGCCTTCGCCAACGCGCTCTCCGCCGGTTGGATCAACTGGGTCCTCTCGGTGGTGCTCATCGTCGCCTTCGCGTACTTCTACTCCTCGATGGTGTTCAACCCCACCGAGACGGCCGACCAGCTTCGCAAGCAGGGTGGCTTCATCCCCGGCGTGCGCCCCGGCGCCGCCACCGCCGCCTACATCAAGAGCGCCATCAGCCACGTCACGCTGCCCGGCGCCCTGTTCATGGCCGTCCTCGCCGTCGTCCCGACGATCATCTTCTCGTTCACGGGCAACTCTCTCATCCAGGCCTTCGGCGGCACCTCGGTGCTGATCATGGTCGGGGTTGCCATGGACACGCTCTCTTCCATCGAGAGCCAGCTCAAGATGCACAATTACGACGGGTTCTTCAAGTAGGGGTCCGTCGCGCAGGGTTGGCAAGCGTCAAGGAAAGGCGGTCGGAGTCATGAACATCGTTCTTCTCGGCGCCCCGGGTGCTGGCAAGGGGACCCAGGCACAGAAGCTTGTCGCGGAGTATGGGTTTGCCCACATCTCTACCGGAGACCTGCTTCGTGCCGCCATCAAGGAGGGCTCCAAGCTCGGCAAGAAGGCCAAGGGGTACATGGACGAGGGCAAGCTCGTTCCTGACGACCTGGTCGTCGACCTGGTCAAGGAACGTCTTGCCGCCGATGACGCCCAGAAGGGCTTCATCCTTGACGGCTTCCCCCGCAACACTGCGCAGGCGGTCGTCCTCGACTCCGAGCTCGCCGCCATGGGCCGCAACCTCGACGCCGCTCTTCTCGTCTCCGTGGAGCCGGGCGTGATCGTCGAGCGCCTGAGCTCGCGGCGCACCTGCCGCTCCTGCGGCTACACCGCGCCTGCCGGCGTTGACGTCTGCCCGCGCTGCGGCGGCGAGATGTACCAGCGTGACGACGACAAGCCCGAGACGATCCAGCACCGCCTTGACGTCTACGAGACTCAGACGGCCCCGCTGGTCGAGTACTACAAGGGTCATTCGATTCTCAGGGAGGTAGACGGAGACCGTCCCGTCGACGAGGTCTATGCCGACGTGAAGGCTCTTCTCGATCTATGATCAACATCAAGACTCCAGTAGAGATCGAGCAGATGAAGGCCGCCGGGGCGCTGTCCAAGGCGGCCCTTCGTCGTGCTGGCGCCCTGGTCAGGCCGGGCGTGTCCACCAAGGAGATCGATCAGGTCGTGGAGGGCTTCATCCGCCTCCACGGCGCGGTCCCCACGTTCAAGGGCTACGGCGGCTTCCCGGGAAGCATCTGCTCCTCCGTGAACGAGCAGGTCGTCCACGGGATTCCCTCTCCCTCGGTGCTGCTGCAGGAGGGAGACATCGTCTCCATCGACACGGGCGCGACCTACCAGGGCTGGGTCGGTGACAACGCGTGGACCTTCTACGTGGGTGAGCCGTCCGAGTCCTGGAAGGCGCTGTGCGAGTGCACGCGAGACTGCCTGAAGGCCGCCATCGAGCAGGCCGTCCCGGGCAACCACCTCGGTGACATCGGCGCCGCCGTGCAGGAGCTTGCCGAGTCCTACGGCTACGGGGTGGTCCGCGACTACGTTGGCCACGGCGTCGGCCGCGTGATGCACGAGGATCCCGAGGTCAGGAACTACGGCAAGCGCGGCCGCGGCGTTCGCCTCCAGGCGGGCATGGTCATCGCCATCGAGCCGATGATCACCCTCGGCACCTACGCGTGCCGGACGCTCGCCAACGGCTGGACGGTCGTGACCGAGGACGGCCTGCCCGCGGCCCACTACGAGAACACCGTCGCCATCACCGAGGACGGTCCCGTCATCCTCACTCAGGACGACAAGGGTCCCTGGTGCCCGATGCAGGGCGGCGTCGAGGAGTAGCCTCCGGCGTGAGCCCCGAACAAGACGGTTCTTCTCGCCATGTTGTGTTGGTCTGATGCAGCATGGACTCAATTCTGTAAATTCGGTATGATATTTGGTCGCTGTCAGCGTGTGGAGAGGGAAGTAACTTGAGCAAGCAGGATGCCATCGAGCTTGAGGGTAAGGTCATCGAGCCGCTGCCCAACGCAATGTTCAACGTCGAGCTCGAGAACGGTAAGACCATCCTCTGCACCATATCCGGCAAGATCAGGATGAACTACATCCGCATCCTGCCGGGCGACAAGGTCGTCGTGGAGATTTCCCCGTACGACCTGACCAGGGGGCGCATCACCTACCGTTACAAGTAGGCGCGCCTCCAATCAGCCTGGGATATTCACGCCAGCGGCTGGGCGAGTAAATAGGTACGTGTTAGAGCTACCGGAAGGAAAGTCTCATGAAGGTACGTCCTTCGGTCAAGAAGATGTGCGACAAGTGCAAGATCATCCGTCGCCATGGCAAGGTTTACGTCATTTGCGAGAACCCGCGCCACAAGCAGCGTCAGGGCTAAGGAAGGAGCTCCAAGTTGGCCCGTATCAACGGCGTCGATCTGCCGCGCGAGAAGCGCGTCGAGATCGGACTCACCTACATCTACGGCATCGGTCAGACCCGCGCCACCAAGATCTGCGCGGAGACCGGTGTTAACCCGGACACCCGCGTCAAGGATCTGACCGAGGACGAGGTCACCAAGATCCGTGACTACATCGATGCCAACTACACCACCGAGGGCGACCTTCGCCGCGAGGTGCGTCAGAACACCGCCCGCCTCATGGAGATCGGCTGCTACCGCGGCCTGCGTCACCGCAAGGGGCTTCCTGTCCACGGCCAGCGCACCCACACCAACGCTCGCACCCGCAAGGGCAAGAAGCGTCAGATCGGTGCCAAGAAGAGGGGCTAGGGAGTAGACAATGCCGCAGAAGAAGAACGCTCGCACCACGCGCGTCCGCCGCTCCGAGCGCAAGAACATCGCTGTGGGCCAGGCCCACATCAAGAGCACGTTCAACAACACGATCGTCTCGATCACCGACCCCCAGGGCAACGTGATCTCCTGGCAGTCCGGCGGCACCGTCGGCTTCAAGGGCTCCCGCAAGTCCACGCCGTTCGCCGCCCAGCTCGCCGCGGAGGCTGCCGCCAAGGCGGCCATGGAGCACGGCCTGCACAAGGTCGCCGTCTTCGTGAAGGGTCCCGGCTCCGGCCGCGAGACCGCCATCCGCTCCCTCCAGGCCGCTGGCCTCGAGGTTTCGGGCATCCAGGACAAGACCCCCATCGCGCACAACGGTTGCCGTCTGAGCAAGCGTCGCCGCGTGTAGCTAGGAGGAATATCAATGGCTATCGATAGGACCCCGGTCCTCAAGAGGTGCCGTCAGCTCGGCATCGACCCCGTCGTGATGGGCATCAACAAGACTTCCAACCGCGAGCCCAAGCGTCGTCGTCGCCAGGAGAGCGAGTACGGCATCCAGCTTCGCGAGAAGCAGAAGGCCAAGTTCATCTACGGCGTTCTCGAGAAGCAGTTCCGTCACTACTACGTCCTCGCCATGAAGCGCGAGGGCATCACCGGCGACAACCTGATGAGCCTCCTCGAGTGCCGTCTCGACAACGTCGTCTTCCGCCTCGGCTTTGCCCGCACCCGCAAGGAGGCCCGTCAGACCGTCCGTCACGGCCACATCACCGTGAACGGCAAGCGCGTCGACATCCCCTCCTACCAGGTGAAGTCCGGCGACGTCGTGGCCGTGGCCGACAAGGCCAAGGACCTTCTCCCCATCAAGGAGGCCCTCATCTCCTCCGAGCACATGGCCGTGCCGGCCTGGCTCGAGGTTGACATCGAGAAGCTCAAGGGCACCGTCCTCCAGCTCCCCACGCGCGATCAGATCGATCTCGACATCGACGCGCAGCTGATCGTCGAGCTCTACTCCAAGTAAGCCCGACCACGTTTGGAGGTAGCAATGTCCGAATTCATCCGACCCCAGGTGTCGGTCGAGGAGATCAGCGACAACCTCGCGCGCGTGAGCGCCGAGCCGCTCGAGCGCGGCTACGGCGACACGCTGGGCAACTCCCTGCGTCGCGTGCTGCTCTCGTCCCTCTCGGGCGCTGCCGTCGAGGCCATCCAGATCGACGGGGTCCAGCACGAGTTCACGACGGTCGAGGGCGTCTACGAGGACGTCACCGACATCGTCCTCAACGTGAAGGGCCTGGTCTTCCGCTCCATGGGCACCGGTGACGAGGCGGAGGCCTCCATCTCCGTTGACGGCCCGACCACGGTCACCGGCGGCGACTTCGACATTCCGGCGGAGTTCGAGCTCGTGAACCCCGACCACGTCATCTGCACGCTTGGCGCCGGCTCCCACCTCACCATGAGGATGCGCATCGGCGTGGGCCGCGGCTACGTCTCCGGTGAGGACAACGAGCGCGAGAACGACCCGATCGGGATCATTCACGTCGACTCGCTCTACTCGCCCGTGCGCCGCTGCGCGAAGGCCGTCGAGGCCTGCCGCGTTGGTCGTCATACCGACTATGACCGTCTCGTGCTTGAGATCGAGACCAACGGATCGATCACCCCGCGCGACGCCATCGTCGAGGCTGCCAACATCATCAACCAGCACATGACGGCGTTCATGAGCCTGACCGACGAGGACGAGCCCGTCGAGGACGCCTCGATCTTCGCCGCCGGCACCGTCGAGGACAACGTCGAGCTTGACAAGCAGATCGAGGACCTGGACCTCTCCGTCCGCTCCTACAACTGCCTCAAGCGCGCGGGCATCCACTCGGTGCGTCAGCTCGTGGAGTTCTCCGAGAACGACCTTCTCAACATCAGAAACTTTGGCGTCAAGTCCATCGAGGAAGTCAAGGACAAGCTCGAGACCATGGGACTGTCCCTCAAGGCCTAGGCGCGCCGGATTTAGGAGAAGCAAGAAATGCGACACAACAAGAAGAAGGGCATGAAGCTCGGCACCGACGCCAGCCACACCAAGGCCATGAAGAAGAGCCTCATCCGTGCCCTGTTTGAGAACGACCGCATCAAGACCCTCGACGCGCGCGCCAAGGCCATCCGCGGCGACGTGGACAAGGTCATCACCTGGGCCAAGAAGGGCGACATCGCCAGCCGTCGTCTCGCCATCGCCAAGGTCGGCGACAAGGACCTCGTCCGCGAGGTCTTCGAGAAGGCCGCCCAGGGCATGTGGGCCGACCGCAACGGCGGCTACACGCGCATCATGAAGCTCGGCCCCCGCAAGGGCGACGCGGCCGAGGTCGTCATCATGGAGCTCGTGACCGAGCCGGTTCAGCCGAAGGTCAAGGCCGCTCCCAAGGCCACGGTCACCAAGGTCGAGGAGGCCCCCGTCGAGGAGCCCAAGGCCGAGGAGGCCACCGAGGAGGCTCCCGTCGAGGAGGCCACCGAGGAGAGCGCCGAGTAACACGCGCTCACAGAGGCGATTGACTGGGCCCCGGCTGTGCCGGGGCCCGTTTCTTTGAGGGGGAGGGCGAGACGCATGATAGAGGTCGACGACGCGAGCTTCTGCTACAGCGGGCGTACGGCGCTCTCGGGCGTCTCGATGCGGCTCGCCCCCGGTACGCGCGTGGTCCTTCTCGGCCGCAACGGATCGGGAAAGTCCACGCTCGGACGTCTTCTGAACGGAGCGCTCGCGCCGAGCGCGGGCCGCGTGAGCGTGGATGGCCTCGTCGTCGGCGAGGCCGCGCCTCACGACCTGGCTCGGCTCGTCGGCTACGTGCGGCAGGACCCGCGCAACCAGATCGTCAGCGCGCTCGTGGAGGACGAGGTGGCCTTCGGCCCGAGAAACCTCGGCCTCGATCGCTCGGACGTCGACGAGAGGGTCTCCGAGGCGCTCTCCGCGTGCGGGATCGAGTCCCTGCGCGGACGTATGACGACCGAGCTCTCGGGAGGGCAGCAGCAGCTCCTCGCGCTTGCCGGCGTGCTCGCCATGCGGCCGCGCTACCTCGTCCTCGACGAGGCGGGCTCACAGCTCGACGAGAGCTCGCGCAGGCTGCTCGCGGGCGTCGTCGACGCTCTCGTGGCGAGCGGTGTCGGCGTCCTTGAGATAGCGCACGCCCCCGAGTCGCTCTTCGGGGCCGACCGCGTCGTCGTGCTTGACGGCGGCGAGGTCGCCTGGGAGGGAAGTGCGACGGGATTTCTCTCGGACGAGGGGGCCCTCGCGCGTTCCGGGCTGGACGCAGACCCCCTCGCGCGCGTCCTATCGCGCGCGGCCGGGCGCGGCTACGCGCTCGGCGCCTACCTCGACGTCGCCGAGCTTCTCGCCTACGTCAGGCCCTCGGAGATCGGCCTGCCGTCGGGGGCCGGCGAGCGCACCCGCTCCCACGCGCTGGAGGCAAGCGGTCTGTGCGTCTCGTACCAGGGCGTCGAGGCCCTTTCGGAGGCCGACGTGTCGGCGGCCGGCCTGACGCTCGTCCTGGGGCGGTCGGGCTCGGGCAAGACGACGCTCGCCCGCGCGCTTGCGGGGGTTCTCGAG
>JFBN01306840.1_pt1 | contig 17783 bp, 24 predicted proteins | sample 768741 | NCBI WGS metagenome assembly JFBN01 (sample SAMN01983846, study PRJNA193217) | chicken gut metagenome | biome: terrestrial biome; isolation source: ceca of Broiler chicken | host: Gallus gallus | place: United Kingdom: England | collected 2010-09-07
CGCCAGCCGCTCGGCGTCCTCGCCGTGCTTGCCCATGGTGAGGTGGCCGAGCTCGCTGTTGGGCACGAGCACCCCGTCCATGACGAGCGCGGTCCCGATGCCGGTTCCCAGCGTGACGGTGACCACGAGCCCGCGGTGGCGGCGCGCCTCGCCGTAGAGGCTCTCGGCAAGGCCGGCCGCGTCGGCGTCGTTGACCACGTGGACGGGGCGCCGGCACGCCTCGGAGAGCTTGGCGGTTATGTCGACGCCCACCCAGGACTGGTCGAGGTTGGCCATGAAGCCGATGGGCCGGCCGGGGTGGACCGGCGCCGGGAAGGCAACGCCCACCGGCACGGACGCGTCCACCTCAAAGTGGTCGAGCAGCTGAGAGACGATCTGCGAGACCGCCTCGGGCGTGGACTCCTCCGGGGTGGGGATGCGCAGGCGCTCTGCCGCAAAGCGGCCGCGCTCAAGGTCGACGGGCGCCCCCTTGATGCCGGACCCACCGATGTCGATGCCAAAAGCGTCCATGCCGTGCCCCCCCGTTCCCTCGTGCGGACAGCTGGCAAAACTGTAGGACGCGCGGGTGCGGCCGCGGGCGAGAAGAACCCCGTGCGGCGGCGATGGGACGGCCAGCGCGCGGCGGACGGCTACGCCCGGACCTTGAGGGACTGCAGGTACGCCCTCTGCTCGGGCGTCACGCGGCGGCTCTCGCGCGCCTTCTGCAGCGACTTGTTGTGCGTCCACGCGTCCAGGCGCGGCGGGCGCGCCTCAAAGAGCGGAAGCGTCGCCTCGCCCTGGCGTATCAGGGCGTACGAGAAGTACCAGGCGCGTGCCATGTTGACGTAGTACTCCGGGCGGTCAATGTCTGCGACGAGCTGCAGCTGGCTCGGCTCGAAGGCGTCGCCCAGAAAGAGCGACATGAGCGTGGTCACGCCGAAGCGCACCACGTACTCGGGACTCTCAGGCGCGACCCACGAGCGGATTCTCTCGAGCGTGGCGTCCGGGTCTCGCCCGAGGGCGCCCACGCGGATGAGGTCGCACGTGGCCCAGTTGTCCACGTGGGGGAGAAACGCCTCCAGCAGGCAGAACGCCTCCTCCGGCGTCCTGGCGAGAAGCCCGATGAGCTCGGCGTGGAGGTTCATCTCGTCATAGGTGGCGTGCGGCAGATGCGCCGCCACGAAGGCATGCGCCTCGTCCGGGCGCCTTCGTGCGAGCTCGCGGGCGTAGCGACGCAGCGCGGGCGTGCGCACGCCGAGGATGCGCCCCGCCTCGACCGTGGGGACGAGCCTGGCCTGGAAGTCGCGATAGGCCGGGTCCGCCAGCGCGGCGAGCTCCTCTCGGATGGTCGGCATGGAGGCCCCTTCCGACTGCGGATGGTAGACCCATCTTAGGCTGCTTCGCGCCGACTCGCCCTTGTCAAGGATACATACCAACCGCATGTATGAAAGGGGAAGATGATGACACAGGAGCCGGGCAGGCGGGGTGCGCGCCTCTTCTCGCCGGGGTTCGTGGCCATCATGGTCGCCCAGGTCTTCTCGCTGCTGGGGATGGAGATCCTGCAGTTCGTGATCCCGCTCCACCTGCTCAACCTCACGGGCTCGGGCACGCTCTACGGGGCGGTCGTCGCGCTCGGGAACGTTCCGTACCTGCTGCTCGCCCCCATCGGCGGTGTGGTCGCCGACCGCACGCGCAAGCGCGCCGTGATGGCGGCGTGCGACCTCGTGCTCGCCGCGGCGCTTCTTGGCTACCTGGCGCTCTCCGGGTCCACGCAGCTCGTCCCCCTCACGGCTGCCGTGCTGATGGTCGCCTTTGCGGCGCAGGCCATCTACCAGCCCTGCGTGCAGTCCTCGGTGCCGCGCGTGGTGGCGCCCGAGCGCCTGGAGCAGGCCGTCGCGGTGACCAACCAGGTGAGCATGCTCACGGGCATCGGGGGGCCGGTGCTCGGCGGGCTCGTCTTCGACCGCGTGCCGGCTTGGTCGGTCGCGCTCGTCGCCGCGGTGGCGACGGCGGCGGTCGCAGCGTGGCTCTCCCGCTCCATCCGCGAGAGGTAGGCGGCTATCTCGGCGCGCGAGCTGAGCTCGACGAGCTGGCAGGTTGCCGGGCGCCTCTCGAGAGCCTCGCGGATCAGAGGCTCCTTCTTCTCCCGGAACTCCATGACGTAGCGCTCGAACTCCGGGTCGAGCTTCGTCTCCTTCCAGGGGAGGTCCTCTCGCGGCCCTCCGATGCGAGAGCGGACGGCGTCGAGGCACTCCTGCGTGGGCAGGCTGAGGAGAAAGACGGTGTCGGCCCTCTCCAGGCGCTCCGGAAGCGTGCGCAGGTAGGTGCCGTCGATGATCCAGCGAGGCTGGGCGACGATCGCCGCGTGCTCCGCGTCGAATCTTTCCGGCGCAACGTGGCTGCCGTCGGGCAGGTGCCAGACCATGTCGAGGTAATGCAGGGGGAGGCCGGTGATGTCGCGCAGCGCCCTCCCGAGGGTGGACTTCCCGGCGCCCGAGCTGCCAACGATGGCGATGCGCTCCATGTGTCCCTCTCGTCTTGAAACCGAATATGTGTTCTGCTATAGTGTAGACGTGTAGACAGAGAAAAGCAACGGGGGTGGGAAATGGCTACGGCGGTTGTCTCGGGCCGGGTTGATGAGCGGGTGCGGCAGCGCGCGGATGCCTACATAAAGGCCGCGGGACTAACCCCGGCGGACGTCATTCGGGTGGTCTGGGAGAACATCGCGCGGACGGGCGAGGTCCCGGACGAGGGGGAGGCGCAGGGCGAGACCCCCGACGCGTTCGAGGACTTCATGGCGTTCAGGGCAAGCCTGCCCAAGGCAACGTGGCTCGCGGACCTGACGGACGAGCAGATGAAGGACATGATTGCGAGCCGCTATGCGTAGCTACAACAGCAGGCGCCTCCTCTTTGACACCAATGTCGTTCTTGATGCCGTTTGCCCCGAGCGTCCCCAGTCCAAGGAGGCATGTAAGGTTCTTCGCCTCTGCAACGGAGAAGGCGACATGGGAATTGTGGCCGTGAGCTCGCTCAAGGATGCGTACTACATCCTCTGCAGGCAGTATGGGGAGTCCTGCGCGCGGACCTCAATCAAGAAGCTCACGGAGCTGCTGACCATCGCGCCGATAGGCGCGGAGGAGTGTGATCTCTCTCTGCACGGGAACGAGCCCGACTTTGAGGACGGGCTCATCCGAGCCTGTGCGGAGCTCAATGACGTTGACTTCATCCTCACGCGGGACGCCCGCGCCTTCGCAAGGTCAAAGGTGCGGGCGGTCACGTGTGCGGAGTACCTTGAGATTGCGGGGTGGTAACCGAGGGCAAGCCTACCTAAACAGCGCGTTCATGAGCGCGGCTCCGTTGTAGCCGATGAAGGCGCCGATGGCTGCGGCGAGGAGTGTGAGCCCAATCGTGCGAATGACCTTCATCCAGCGCGGGATGAGGCGCTCGCGCCGGCCCTTCTCGGTGTCGCGGTCGATAGGCTCGCCCATCTGGAAGGCGAGAATCTCGTGGTAGGTGACGAGGTCGTGCTCCTTCTTGATGCGCTCGGCCCACATGGCAGCAAACATCGCCACGCCCCACAGCGTGACGGCGAGAACCACCGTGGGAACCGTCTGCTCGGCCGGCCAGTCCCACACCACCAGCTGGGCAGAAAGCCACACGAGCGCCGCAATCATGAGCAGCAGGAAAACGAGCATTACGAAGCCGAGCCTCTTGAACGTGAGCGCGTCCTTCTCGATGGTCTTGGTCATGGTGTCCACATCTCCCTTGATCAGGCTGTCCACGGACGTGCCGAAGATCTCGGAGAGGAGAAGCAGGCTCTGGACGTCGGGATACGTCTTGTCGTTCTCCCAGGACGAGATGGTCTGGCGGCTCACGTACACGCGGCTCGCCAGCTCGTCCTGGGAGATTCCGAGAGCCGAGCGACGCTCTCTGATGCGCGACCCTATCTCCATGCCCTGCGCCCTCTCGTCCTTCTTGGTGCGCCCCTTGTCTGAGCGCAGACTGCCACGACCGGGTGCAGCGTACCATCAAAAGGGGCCGACGTGGGGTGCCCAGCGTTGTCAAATGACCTTTACATGCCAGCTGACCTGCGGTTCTGTCGCCCCATAGCATCAGTCTCGGTGATCGTGCCACCTCTTGCGGCGCCGGTTGCGCAGCGGGATCGCAACGAGCAGGAGCGCGACGACGAAGAGGATCGTGAGGTCCATGGCCGTCACCCCCTAGAGCTCTCGACGCTCGTAGAGGCGCAGGGAGATAGCGGCGGAGACGGCCAGCACGAGCGCGGACGCCACGAGCAGGACGCCCATGCTCGCCGCCACGCCCGCCGGCGTCTCGATGAAGGCGAGCAGGCTCGTGAGGGCGTCGGTGCCCACGATGCCGCCGTCGAGCAGGCCGCTGTTGCCGATCAGCGAGACGGGGAGCACGAAGAAGACGAGCACCATGATGAGCGGGAGGTACTGCGTGGCCTTGGACTGCCCGAAGCGGAAGTAGAGCGGCGTGACCACGCTCGCGACGAACGACCCCATGAAGATGCAGAAGAAGGAGGAGAAGAGCGTGGCGAGGACGTTCTCGAAGCGGTAGGCGAGCATCTCGGAGAGCCCCATGGGAAGGTCGACGAACGTGGCAAGGGCGGTCACCAGCCCCGCGCCCACGAGACCCGCCACGAGGCCCACGAGCCCGAGTGTCACGATCACGCCGTAGCGGGCGAGCACGACGTCGTGGCGGGAGAGCGGCATGGTGAGGCGGAAGAGCCCCCAGTCGTTCTGCTCGTCGTAGCCGGCGGCGCCCATGGCGCCCGTCATGAAGCACATGCAGGTCAGGATCGCGGGCGCGGCGATGATGGACTGCATGCCGCAGCAGACGAACAGGGAGACGAGAAAGCCGAGGAGCAGGAGCTGACGCACGTAGCTTGCGAAGATGGTCATCTCGACGAGGTAGGCGCGCTTCATTATCGGACACCGCCCTTCAGGGTGAGCGTGAGGTAGTCGTCTATGGTCATGCGGTCGCAGGGGATCTCGGGGAACCGGCGGGCAAAGTCGTAGCGGTCGGGGACGAGCACGTCGATGCCGTACTCGTGGCGCAGGTAGCGCAGCTCGCTCTCGGGCACCATCCCGGAGGCGGCCACGCGCTCGAAGTCCGCGACGCGGCAGCGGGCGACGCCCATCTCGTCGGTGATGGCGTCCTTGGGCAGGTCAAAGACGATGCGTCCCTCGTCGATGCAGACCACCCGGTCGGCGATGCGCTCGAGGTCGCTCGTGATGTGGCTGCTCATGAGGACGGCGCGGCCGGGCTCGGCCACGAAGTCGCGCAGGCGGTCGAGGACCTCGTCGCGCGCCATGGGGTCGAGTCCCGCCGTGGCCTCGTCGAGAATCAGGACGTGGGCGTCGTGGCTGAGGGCACAGGCCAGGCTGAGCTTCATGCCCATGCCGCGCGAGAGGTCCTTGACGCACTTCTCGGCGGGGAGGTCGAAGGTGTCGATGAGCCTTGAGAAGCGGTGGGCGTCCCAGCGGTCGTAGGCGCGCGCGTAGATCGTGCCCACGTCGCGCACGCGCAGGTGGCCGGGCAGCGAGACCGTGTCGAAGACCACGCCGACGCGCTCCTTGGCGTGCGCCCCCTCCGGGCGGGAGAGCAGCTCGCTGGGCGTGCCGAGCACGCTCGACGTGCCGCCGTCGGTTGCGATGAGGCCGAGAAGAGCCTTGATGGTGGTGGACTTGCCGGCCCCGTTCTTGCCGACGAAGCCCACGACCTCGCCCTCGCGGACGTCAAGGTCGACGCCCTCCAGGGAGAAGCCCTCGTAGTGCTTGGTAAGCCCGTGCGCGCTGACGAGCGGCGCGTCGGTGGTGGTGTCTGAGGTGTGAGTGTTCATCAGTCGTCACTTTCCATGAGTAGGTTGAACATCTCCTTGAGCTCCCCGTCGGAGAGCCCGGCGGCCCGGCCGTCTGCGATGGCGCGCGTGAGCAGGGACTCGACGCCGCGCATCCGCTCCTCGCGGATGAGCTCCATGTTGCCGCCGGCGACGAAGCTCCCCTTTCCCTGCACCGTCTCGATGAACCCGGCCGCCTCGAGGTCCGTGTAGGCGCGCTTGGTGGTGATGACGCTCACGCGCAGCGAGCTCGCAAGGGCGCGGATGGACGGCAGCTGCTCGCCCTCGGCCAGCTCGCCCGTGAGGATCGCGGCCTTGACCTGGTCGGTGATCTGCTCGTAGATGGGCTTGTTGCTCGCGTTCGAGATGATGATTTCCACGTGACTCGGTTCCTTCCTCCCAGCCCGGCGGGGCGTCCCCCGTCGGGGAGCCGCACCTCGGGCGTCCCCGGTGCGCGGCAGGGGCCGCGGCGGACGTCTTCGCGCTTCCCCTACGGGTATAGTGTGTATACCCGATGACTACAGTATATACTCACCTATACACAGGGCAAGGAGGAATCGGGACTTTTTTGAGCGGGGCGTGGCGGGGCCCCACAAGCTCTGACTTATGTACGAGCAAGAGGTTCTTCTCGCCTGGCGAGAAGAACCTCACACAGCAACTACCTGCATATATGTAAGTCTGAATCAACAAACTCCGAGTTTTGCTCGAGCAAAAGTCGGAGTTCGGGGCTGGGCTGGCATGCCAAGGGGGCGCCGGCGCGCGCCGACGCCCCCGCAGGTGGGGCCTGACCGGACCGCTACTTGACCGTGAGCACCGGGACGTCGACGGAGCGGAGCACGCCAAAGCTCACGCTGCCGAGCATGCCGCGCAGCGCGCCGAGTCCGCGCCGCCCCATGACCACGAGGTCGATGTCGTGGCTGGTGACGTAGTCGGCGATGCCCTCCACTGGGGAGCCGGCGATGACGGCGTCGGCCACGATCTTGCAGCGTGCGTCGTCGCGCGACTGGTCGACCACGTCCTGCACGTCCGCGCTTGCTCGCTGCACCACGGAGTTCATGATGCGCTCGTAGCTGTCGGGGTCGCCGAGCGCATAGGGGACGTCGAAGCCCTCGCCCATGAGCGTGGGGTTGGGCAGCGCGGCGGAGGGGATGACGGTCACCACGTGCACCTTGGCCTCGGGGTAGGGGCCCGCCAGCCCGAGCGCGATGTGCACGGCGCTCTTGGCGTGGTCAGACTCGTCGTAGGGAACCAGGATATTCTTGAAGAACATGGTTGCCTCCTTCGTCAGAGACTGCCGTCTACCTGCGTTATACCCTTCGCTCGGCGAGAAGGGCGTGCGTTCGGCGAGCGTTGGCGAAAACTAGCCTAAAGGGGCCTGCGCCGCACGGTCCGCGATTGCAGGGGGGTTGCCATGCGCGTCACGGTACTGATGGAGAACAGCACGCCCTCGAGTCGGCTGGCGGCGCGTCACGGACTCAGCCTGTGGCTGGAGCTCGACGACGGTCGCCGCGTCCTCTTTGACATGGCCCCAACGACGGCTTTCTTGCCAACGCGCGGTCGCTCGGCGTGGACGTGACGGAGGCGGACCTGGCGGTGGTCTCCCACGGTCACTACGACCACGGGGGCGGGCTCGGCGCGTTTCTCGCCGCGTGCGGGGATGCGGGCCGCGACGTGCCCGTCTACGTGCGGGAGCACGCCTTCGAGGAGCACGTCTCCGGCACCCCGGAGCGCCACCACGCAATCGGACTGGACCCGGCGCTGGCGACCGACCCGCGCGTGCGCCCGACGGGCGAGAGGTGCGACCTGGGAGGCGGGCTCGCGCTCTTCTCGACCGCGCGGCGCGCCCACCCCACGGCTCGCTCCAACGGACGCCTGATGGAGCGCCGAGACGGGGCGCTCGTGCCCGACCGCTTTCTCCACGAGCAAAGCCTGATCGTGCGCGAGGGCGATCGCCTCACGCTGGTCTCCGGCTGCTCGCACGGCGGCGTCCTCAACCTCATGGACGTCGCCGAGGAGCTTGCCGGCGCGCCGCTCACGTCCGTCGTGGCCGGCTTTCACCTCATGGATCCGAGCGGCGGGACCGTGGAGGACGAGGGGCTCACGCGCTCGCTCGCCCGCGAGCTCGCCGCGCGGCCCGCGCGCTACCTCACGTGCCACTGCACCGGCACCGACGCCTTCGCGCTCCTGCGCGACGAGCTGGGTGGGCGCGTGAGCTACCTGCACGTGGGCAGCCGCGTGACGCTCTGATCGGCTCGCCGGGACGGGGCGGGCGGCGCGTCGCGTCGGCGGGGTACAATCAGGGAAAGTCGTTCCCGGGAGGTCTGATGCAGGTCGTTGGTGCGCTCCTCGCGTTGCTGCTCGTCGCGTTTGTCGTCTCGCTCGTGATCTCGTTTTTGGTCAACATCGTTGCCGGCGCGCTGTCCATTCTTCCGGCGATCTTTGTGATCGTGGTCATCTGGTTCCTTGTCCGCGGCGGAAGGATCCACATCGAGTTCCCGGACCGCCGCGACCGCCGCTAGGGGGGCGGGCATGGCAACGCCTGAGTTCATCGTGCGCCTGCGCGTGAGCGCCGCCTCGGACCTGCGGCGCCTCTGCTGCGCTACCATGGAGCCACGAGCGAGAGGGGAGCTGGCATGCGCTATCGGGAGCTGGGCCGCACGGGCCTCAAGGTGAGCGAGATCGGCTTTGGTGGAGAGTGGATGGACGGCACACCGCAGGAGGCGCGCGCCGTGGTCGAGGCCGCGGACGCCGCGGGCATCAACGTCCTGGACTGCTGGATGCCCGACCCCACGCGCCGCTCCAACCTCGGTGACGCCCTGCGCGACCTGGGCCTGCGCGGGCGCTGGGTCATCCAGGGGCACCTCGGCTCCACGTGGCAGGGCGAGCAGTACGTGCGCACGCGCGAGCTCTCCGCGGTGAAGCCCGCCTTCGAGGACCTTCTCGCGCGCTTCCACACCGACTACATGGACCTCGGCATGATCCACTACGTGGACCGCGTCGACGACTTCGAGGGCGTCATGTCCGGTCCCTTCATCGACTACGTGCGCGAGCTGCGCGCCTCCGGCACCGTCCGCCACGTGGGCCTCTCCACGCACAACCCCGAGGTCGCGCGCCTGGCCGTGCTTGACCCCGAGATTGAGATGATCCTCTTCTCCGTGAACCCGGCCTTTGACATGATGCCCGCGACCGACGACCTCGACGCCTACTTCGACGAGCGTGGCGAGTCCGCCGCCATGGACGGCATGACCCCGGAGCGCGCCGAGCTCTACGCGCTGGCAGAGGAGACGGGCACGGGCATCACGGTCATGAAGGGCTACATGGGAGGCCGGCTCTTCGACGCGGCGCAGTCGCCGTTTGGCGTGGCGCTCACGCCGGTTCAGTGCCTCCACTACGCGCTCACGCGCCCGGCGGTGGCAAGCGTGATGGTGGGGTTCGGCGAGCCGGCGCACGTTGCCGAGGCCGTGTCCTACGAGGGCGCCTCGGATGCCGAGAAGGACTACGCGAGCGTCCTCGCCGGGGCGCCGCGCCACGCCTACCTGGGCAGCTGCACCTACTGCGGGCACTGCGCGCCGTGCCCGCGCGGAATCGACATCGCCTCCGTGAACAAGTTCTTCGACCTGGCGAGCGCCTACGACGAGGTGCCCGACTCGCTGCGCGAGCACTACCGCGCGCTCGGCGCCACGGCCGAGGCGTGCGTCGCGTGCCACGCGTGCGAGGGACGCTGCCCGTTCGGCGTGCGCGTGGCCGAGCGCATGGAGGCCGCGGCGGAGCTCTTCGGCTGCTAGGGGCGCCGGGGGCTGCCCGCGCGGCGCTTCTCGCCCCGCGTCTCCCCTCCGCCGCGCCCCTAGCGGGCGTAGTGGGAGAGGCACATCCCGATGAAGTCGCGCATCTCGGCGCGGAAGTCCAGCTGCGGACGCTCGTGGCCGATCGCCTCGAGCGCCTCGGCGACGAGCGGGTTCTTCCAGCAGGCGCTCACGAACCCCACGGCGTGGTAGTAGATGGCCAGCAGAAGCGGTTCCACGCGCTCGGGCGCCATGTCGAGGATCTGCGGCAGGCGCTCGCGCATGTCGGCCACGCGGCCGTAGTAGGCGCCCTTGAAGTCCGCGAGGCGCTCCACGCTCACGTTGGTCTCGATGATCGTGGAGAGCAGGTCGCCGAGGCGGAAGTACTCCTGGTGCGCGTTGGCGATCCCCGCCCACACCTCGGCGATGACGTCGGGCGCGAGCCCGCAGCCCTCGGGCAGCGCGGCGAGGAGCGCGTCGAAGTAGGCGTCGAGCTCGTCTGCCGTGAGCAGCAGGAAGACCTCCTCCTTGGTGCACACGTACTTGTAGAGGTTGGCGCGCGACCATCCCAGCTCGTCGGCGATGGTGGTGAGCGTGATCTCGTGGTAGGGGCGCGTGGCAAACTGGCGCCGCACCGCGTCCTTGATCTGATCGAGGCGCTGCTCCTTCTGCTCGGCGCTGCGCGCCCGTATGAACTCGGCCATGGGACCCTCCGTGCTTCTCGACACGTGAAGTATAGCGCAGCCGGGGTATCAATTAGCAAATCCGTGTCAATTAACCCTTTACAAGTTACGTGACGTCACGTAACCTATAGGGCAGCCGGGAGGGGGACGGCCCCTTCCCACAAGGGCACGGCGAGAGGAACGGACATGCTCGGCAACTTCACGTACCACAACCCCACCAAGCTCATCTTTGGTGCCGACGCCATGACCTCGCTCGCGGGCGAGCTCGCGGCGTACGGCCCGGTGGTGCAGCTCGTCTACGGCGGCGGCTCCATCAAGAGAAACGGCATCTACGAGACCGTGACGGAGACGCTCGCCGCGGCGGGCAAGACCGTCGTCGAGGACGCGGGCGTCATGCCCAACCCCACCGTCGAGAAGCTCCGCGAGGGCGCCCGCATCGCGCGCGAGAACGACGTCGACCTCATCCTCGCCGTGGGCGGCGGCTCGTGCATCGACTACGCCAAGGCCGTGGCCGTCTCCGCCAACCTCCCGGAGGGCGTGGACCCCTGGCAGAAGTACTGGGTGGACTTTGACGAGCCCGCCGCGGACCTCGAGGTGATCCCCGTGGGCAGCGTGCTCACGATGGTGGGCACCGGCTCGGAGATGAACTGCGGCTCGGTCCTCACCAACCACGAGGCCAAGATGAAGGTCGGCCACGTCTTCGCGGACGCGCGCGTGTTCCCGCGCTTTGCGGTGCTCAACCCCGAGTTCACCTACACGCTGCCGCGCTACCAGATGGTCGCGGGCATCTTCGACATCATGAACCACATCACCGAGCAGTACTTCTCGGGCACCGACGACAACACCTCCGACTACCTCTCCGAGGGTCTCATGCGCAGCCTCGTGGCCGCGAGCCGCGCGGCCGTGCGCGACCCGCGCGACTACGAGGCCCGCTCCAACATCATGTGGTGCGCCACCTGGGCGCTCAACACGCTCGTGGCCTGCGGGAAGTCCACCGACTGGGAGGTCCACATGCTCGGCCAGGCCGTGGGCGCCCACACCGACGCCACGCACGGCATGACGCTCTCGGCCGTGGCGCTGCCGTACTACCGCCTCGTCATGCCGTACGGGGTGGAAAAGTTCGCGCGGTTCGCGACCGCGGTGTGGGGCGTCGACGCGGCGGGTCGCACGGCCGAGGAGCTCGCGGCGGCGGGCCTCGACGCGATGGAGGCGTGGATGCGCGAGATCGGCTGCGTGATGAGCATCTCCGAGCTCGGGGCCGACGAGTCCATGCTCGAGGGCCTGGCCGACTCCACGCTCATCATGCAGGGCGGCTACCACGCCCTGACGCGCGACGAGGTCATCGAGGTCTTCCGCGCCAGCCTGTAGCGCTTTTCCCGCGGGGCCCGGGCGTTCTTATCGCCGCTCGCGCGGCCCCCCGCGCAAAACCGTTGCGATTGGGTGGCCCACGCGGTCGAGGTTCTCCGTCCCCAGGGTGTGGCTCCGCGCAAAACCCCTGCGATTGGGTGGCAACCTTGATATGCGTCATCAAGAATGCCACCCAATCGCACCCCAGGCGTGGCAGGGCGGGCGAGAAAAACGCGTTTGGGGCGCAAAGATCTTCTCGCCGCATCAAAGATGCCACCCAATCGGGGGTGGTTTCGGGCAGGCGGGGGCCTCTCGACGACGCGAGAGGGGCCAGACGCCCAATCGGGCGCGTTTTGTGGCAGACACGTGGGCCCGTTCGCCCCGCGGAGAAGGGATTCCATCATGCGAAAGAACATCGGCAGCGCGCTTGCGCTCTACCCCATGCCGGTCGCCGTGGTCGGCGCCATGAACGGCGACGAGCCCACCTGGACGCTGGTGGCGCACGTGGGCATCATCGGCCACGACCGCGTGACGGTGAGCCTGGCGTCGGCGCACTTCATCAACGACTGCATCAAGAAGGCCGGGCGCCTCTCGGTGAACCTGGCGAGCGAGCCCATGCTGCCGCAGGTGGCGGTGGCAGGCGCCGTCTCCGGTGCCAGGCAGAGCAAGGCGGGTCTCTTTGCGTGGGAGGCGGCGGAGAACGGCGCGCCGCTCGTCGGCGAGGCCCCGGTCTCGGTTGCGTGCACGGTGGCGGACGTCTACGAGACGCCGGGCTTCGAGACCTTTGTCTGCACGATCGACGGCACCTACGTGGACGAGGCCGACCTCACCGAGGCGGGCAAGATCGACTACGCGCGCGTCAGGCCGGTCCTCTTTGAGTTCCCCACCTACAGCTACCTGCGCACCGGCGAGGTCATCGGCCCGTGCGTGGACTTTACCAGGGCGGCGCGGGCATGATGAGCCGAAGGGCGTTCCTTGCCGTTGCGGGCGCCCTGCTTCTGGGCGGCTGCTCGGGTGGCGAGAAGGACGCGGGCTCGGCGGCGGACGCTCCGACGTTGCGGGACGGTGCCGGGGCGGGCGAGGACACTGAGGAGGTTGGAACCATGGACGAGCTGCTCATGACCGTGACCTGCGGGGACGCGGTGGTCACCTACGAACTCAACGACAGCCCGGCGGCGAGCGCGCTTCTCGCCCAGCTGCCGCTCACGCTGGAGGTCGAAAACTTCTCCAACAACGAGAAGGTCTTCTACCCGCCAGCGGAGCTCGACGTGACGGACACGCCGCTTGCCGAGACGGGCGCGGCGGGGACGCTCGCCTACTACGAGCCGTGGGGCGACGTCGTGATGTTCTACGGGCCCTTCTCGCGCAACGGCTCGCTCTACGAGCTGGGGCGGGCGGTTGCCGGCGAGGAGCGGCTCGCCGGGCTCTCCGGCACGATCGAGGTCGCGCTGGTGGAGTAGGCGACGGGCGGCACGTGTGCGCCACCCGTAGAGAGAGGGGACAACGTGAACGCCATCATCTTGCAGGGGAGCCCCAACCGGGACGGGTCCACGACCATCATGGCAGAGGAGTTCGCGCTCGGGGCGCGGCAGGCGGGCCACGAGGTGGAGCGCGTGGACGTGTGCACTCTCGACGTGGCCCCGTGCAGGGGCTGCGTGGCCTGCGGCTACGGCGCGCGGCCGTGCGTGCAGCGCGACGACATGGGCCCGCTGCTGGACAAGATAGCGGCCGCCGACCTGCTCGCGCTGGCCACGCCGCTCTACTACTACGGCATGACCGCGCAGCTCAAGTGCGTGATCGACCGGTTCTGCTCGGCAAACTCCGCCATCTCGGCGCGTCGGCTCGACGCGGTTCTTCTCGCCGTTGCGTGGAACGCCGACGAGTGGACCTTCGACGCGCTCGTCGCGCACTACGAGACGCTCTGCCGCTACCTCAACATGCGCGACCGCGGGCATGTGCTCGGCTACGGCTGCGGCACGCCGGGCATGACGCGCGCCTCGGCGCACCTGCGCGAGGCGTTTGAGCTGGGGGCGTCGCTCTAGCGGGGCCGGTGGGCGCCCCAGGCGCACAATTCCGGAATTGTGCGGGGACGGGCGGCTCCCCCGGAGCAAAACGCCAGTTGAGGTTCTTCTCGCGCTTAGAGAAGCGGGGTTGTGCGGGGCGTTTTCCGCACAATTTTGAAATTGTGCGGCCGAGAGGGCGCGACGAGGCCGCTTTCCCGGGCGAGAAGAACCACCAGCTGGCACTCTGCCCCGCGGGGGCCTTCGGCCTGCGCACAATTCCGGAATTGTGCGCCCTGGCCACCGGGCACCGGTCGGGCCCGTCACGCCTCCCGGAGGCTCTCCAGGAACAGGCGCACCGCGCGCGAGGGCGTCGCGGTGCGCTTCCACACCACGTCGATGATCGAGACCGCGGGCGGGTAGAGCAGGCGGAAGACGAGGCCGCTGTCGGGGCCCGTGGGCGTGAGGCCCTCGAGGGTGAGCATGCGGCCCACGCCCTCCTGCACGAGCAGCGCTGCGTTGAAGGAGAGGTTGTAGGTCGCCGCGACCTCGACCTCGTCCCCGTCGTCGCCGAACCAGGTGGCGAGCGGTCCCGCGAGGCGCTCTCCCGTCCACGAGCGCTCCGGCATGATGAGCGGGCCCTCGACGAGATCGGCGGGCGAGATGACCTCGCGCTCGGCGAGCGGGTCGTCCTCGCGCACGACGAGGCCCCAGGCGTCGCTGAGCGGCAGCCTCAGGTGGGAGCAGCGCTCGTCCTCGGGGTAGGACATGAGCACCGCGAGGTCGTCGAGCCCGTGCTCGAGCCGCTCGACGAGGTCGGTCGCCACCGCGCTGTGCAGGTGGAAGCGGACGTCGGGGTAGCGCCGGCGGAAGGCGCGCACGTGCCGGGCGATGAGGCGCATGCTCGCGCTCTCTCCGGCGCCGATGTGGATGTCGCCCGCCACGATGTCGTCGCCATGCGAGAAGTCCGCCGAGGTCTGGTCGGCCAGCCCCACGATCTCTTGGGCGCGGCGTCGCAGGTAGAGGCCCTTCTCGGTTGGTCGAACGCTGCGGCTGCGGCGCTCGAGCAGCTCACACCCAAGCTCGCGCTCGAGGCCGGCAATCTGGCGCGAGAGCGCCGGCTGCGTGACGTGCAGCTCCTCGGCGGCGCGCGACATGGTCCCGCACTCGCAGACGGCGAGGTAGTAGCGAAGGGCCCTGAGCTCCATGGCTTCCCCCAGACGACGCAAAACATATAAGCAAAACGCATATCACGATATAGATTATAAGCAATTGTATTCCCTTGCGCCCGGGCTCACACTGGAGTCGTACGAGGAGGAGACGGCGAGGGGAGGCGGCCGTGGGAGGGCGAATCGCCGTGCGCCTGGGCGACGTCACCGTGCGCGCCACGCTTAACGACACCCCCGCCGCCCTCGCGCTCGCCGAGCGGCTCCCGCTGACCCTGCGCATGTGCGCCTCGACTGTGGGGTGCTGCGGCGCGCTTCCCTTCTCGCTGCCCGCCGACCCCGAGCTCGTCCACCGGGGCTGGACGGACGGGGACCTCAACTACAACCCGGCGGGCGGCTGGCTCGCGATCTTCTTCGACGACGAGAGGAACTCCATGCGCTACGGCGACCAGCTCACCATCGGGCGCGTCGAGGGCGGGCTCGAGGCGCTGCGCGCGCTTGACGGGCGGCTCGACGTTCTTCTCGCCCCAGAGGCGAAGCAAGCGGACTAGGAGGTTTCTATGAAGTACACGAAACTCGGCCACTCCGGCATCAAGGTGTCCAGGCTCTGCCTGGGCGGCATGAGCTTCGGAGCCCCCTCGACCGACTTCCACCAGTGGACCGTCGGCCCCGACGAGACCCGCGCGGTGATCGGCCGCGCGCTCGAGCTGGGCATCAACTTCATCGACACGGCCAACTGCTACGCCCACGGAACGAGCGAGGAGTACATCGGCGCGGCCCTGCGCGACCTGGGCGTGGCGCGCGAGAGGGTCGTGCTCGCGAGCAAGGTCTTCTTCAACGAGGGCGGGCTCTCGCGCGAGGCCATCGAGCGCGAGATCGACGGGACCCTGCGCCGTCTGGGCACCGACTACCTCGACCTCTACATCATCCATCGCTTCGACTACGCCACGCCCATGGAGGAGACCATGGAGGCCCTCGACGGCCTCGTGCGCGCGGGCAAGGTCCGTGCGCTCGGCGCGAGCGCGATGTACGCCTACCAGTTCCACAACCTGCAGCTCGTTGCCGAGAAGAACGGCTGGACACAGTTTACGAGCATGCAGAACCACTACAACCTGCTCTACCGCGAGGACGAGCGCGAGCTGATTCCGGTGTGCCGCCAGTACGACGTGGCGCTCACGCCCTACAGCCCCATGGCGTCCGGACACCTGTGTCGCCCCACCTGGGACTCCTCGAGCGCGCGCAGCACCACCGACGCGACCATGCGCAACAAGTACGACGCCGCCGAGGCTCAGGACATGCCCATCGTCTCCCGCGTGGCCGAGGTGGCCGAGCGCCACGGTGTCCCCATGGCGAGCGTGGCCCTGGCCTGGCACTGGGCGCGCGGCGTGACCGCGCCGATCGTGGGCTGCTCCAGGCCCGAGCGCGTGGACGACGCCGTCGCGGCGCTTGACGTGGAGCTCACGGACGAGGAGCTCTCCTACCTCGAGGAGCCCTACGTGGCCCATGAGCTCGTGGGGCCGGCGGCGCGCCCCGGTGAGAAACCCCTCGCCGGCACGACGAACCCCAACGCAAAGTAGACGCGCCCGCGGGCGACGCCGCCCCCGGCGCCGGGTGCACGGGCGAGAAAGGAGAGGAACCATGGCAGACTATCAGGGCGTCGCGGGGCTCGAGCGGACCGACCCCGAGTTCGCCGAGCGCTTCGCGTACTTCGCGGGCGAGGAGGTGCCCGGAGAGGGCGCGGCCGAGCTTCCGTCCCGCGAGCGCTACCTCGCGGTGCTCGCCGCCCTTCTCGGCTGCCAGGGGCTGGACGAGTTCCGGCTCATGGCCGCCGAGGCGCTCGACGCGGGCGTCACGCCGGTCGAGCTGAAGGAGGTCGTCTACCAGGCGTGCGCCTACCTCGGCATCGGCCGCGTGCGGCCGTTCCTGGACGCCGCCAACGAGCTTCTCGCCGCGCGCGGCGTGGAGCTTCCGCTCGAGCCCCAGGCGACCACCACGCTCGAGACCAGGTGCGCGGCCGGCAATCAGAAGCAGGTCGACTACTTCGGCGAGGGCATGCGCGAGAGCTGGGAGAGCGGGCCCGCGGAGCGCGCGCACATAAACCGCTGGCTCGCCGAGAACTGCTTCGGCGACTACTACACGCGCGGCGGCCTCTCCGACCGGGACCGCGAGATGGTCACGTTCTGCTACATCGCCGCCCAGGGCGGCTGCGAGCCGCAGGCGACGGCCCACGCGGGCGGCAACATGAACCTCGGGCGCACCAAGGACTTCATGTACCGCGTGGTCTCGCAGATGCTCCCCTACATCGGCTACCCGCGCAGCCTGAACGCGCTTTCCTGCATCGACGACGCGGCGGCCGCGCGCGCATAGCGACCCATCGACCAAAGGAGAAGAGCCATGGCAGAAAACGACGACTTCACCCCCATGTTCGGCAAGGGAGCCCCGAACGAGGCCTTCGCCCAGTACTTCATCGGCAACTCCTACCTCAACCCGCTCACGAACGCCGCGGAGTGCGGCGTCGGCCTTTCCAACGTGACCTTCGAGCCGGGCTGTCGCAACAACTGGCATGTTCACCACGCCGACAAGGGCGGCGGGCAGATCCTCGTCTGCACCGACGGTCGCGGCTGGTATCAGGAGTGGGGCAAGGACCCGCAGGAGCTCACACCGGGCACCGTCGTGGTGATTCCCGAGGGCGTGAAGCACTGGCACGGCGCCGCGCGTGACAGCTGGTTCTCCCACATCGCCTTCGAGGCGCCGGGCGAGGACTGCTCCAACGAGTGGCTCGAGCCCGTGGACGACGCCTCCTACCCGCAGGCGTAGCCGGAGCCGGTCTTTCGGCCCGCACAATTTCCGATTTGTGCGGACCTCGCCTCGCTCGCGGCGGATCTTACCGGCGCGAGAAGAACCTCAACTGGCGTTTTTCCTCCAAGTGCGTCGCCCCCGCCGCACAATTCCGGATTTGTGCG
>JFBN01561279.1_pt1 | contig 17773 bp, 1 predicted proteins | sample 768741 | NCBI WGS metagenome assembly JFBN01 (sample SAMN01983846, study PRJNA193217) | chicken gut metagenome | biome: terrestrial biome; isolation source: ceca of Broiler chicken | host: Gallus gallus | place: United Kingdom: England | collected 2010-09-07
CTCCGCCACAACGGCGGCCGGATGCTCACGCTCCGCGGGGAGATCTTCGGCCATCGGGGGGAACATCTGGCGGATATGGACATCACCATGACCGTCGTGGGCCGCCTGCCGGAGGTGCCGGAGACCTGGTGACGGAAAGCCGCGGCGCCCTGCGGGGAAGAACGGCTTCCCCGTCATGCGGCGGTCCAGGCTCCGCACGACAGGCGGCCGCTGTTGACGGGAATATAAGACTGTGATATACTAACTCTGTCATCACATGGGGTTATAGCTCAGCTGGTTAGAGCGCTTCGTTGACATCGAAGAGGTCTTGTGTTCGAATCACAATAGTCCCACCAAAAAGGAAGGTGCTTCTGAGGAAGCGCCTTTTTTTATTTTGTCTCTTTATGCTCCAAATAGATAATTCGATATATTTTTTGCCTATGGAGGCAGGATTTTATTACTATAAAGAAATGATGAATTTGTGCCTCCGTGACGTGGAAAATGAACCTGCTGTTGCTGTATTATGAAGTAAAGGAGAGTATAGTGCCTTGCCATGTATACAATGAGATACTGCAGGATGATTTGGTAAAGAAAAGACACTGAAATCTCAAAACGGAGAAAGTACGACACGGCTTTTCGCTGAAGACAAATAGCCTGACAGTGAAACGTGGTCTGCTTTCGCCGTTTTTTTGTATTCAGAAAGAAAACTCGTTCTCCGGGATCATGGAGACTGCAAAGGGAAAAGAGGGGCGCCTATGAAAAAACAATGGAAAATTCTATGGGGCATGATTCTGATTGCCTGCGGATGGCCTGCGGGACAGGCCCTGGCTGTGGATCTGCCATCTGAACGGCCGACCGGCCTGAATGATTCCGGCGTACAGCTCTCCCGTACCCGGCAGTATCTGGAATGGCAGCGCATCCGCCAGCGCATCGCCGAAGGACGGGAACAGAGCGCGGTGGAAGGACCGGATCAGGAAGAAACGGGCTCAGAAGGAAATACGGTGCGGTTTGTGCTGAAAGCGGTGACGGCCGATCCCTCTGCGGTCCTGACGGAAAAGGAGATCCAGGACGCCGCGGCGCCTTATCTGGACAAAGAAATTTCTCTGGAGGACATCTACCGGATCATTTCGGCGCTGAATACGCTGTACAGTGAAAAAGGGTACATGACGTGCCGCGCTTATCTTGCGCCGCAGACCATCCGCGGCGGGTCCGTCCATATCAGCCTGCTGGAAGGGCGGACCGGAACGGTCTCCCTGCAGGGAAATGAGACGACGCGGGAGGATTATATCCGGAACCGGGTCGGTCTGAAGGAAGGGGAGATCGCCAATATTGAGAAGCTCAACCGGGATCTGCTCCGGTTCAATGCGACCAATGATGCGCAGCTCCGCATTTCCATGCAGGCCGGAGAAAAACCGGGAACGACAGATTATGTGATCACGGCCTATGAACCACAGAAGGAAATCTTCGGGCTGTTTTCCGATAATGCCGGCAGTGAAACGAGCGGCCTCTACCGGGGCGGCCTGTTCTGGCAGGACCGCAGTCTGTCCGGTGTGCGGGATTCGCTGATGATGACCTCCGTATTTTCCGAGGGAACCAAAGCGTTTGGCGCTTCCTATGATGTGCCGGTCAACAGCCGGGGCACGAAGCTGGGGTTCACCTACAGCGCCAATAGCGTGCATATCACGGACGGGCCGATGGAGGATCTCGACGTGCGGGGCCACGCCACGGCATACGGCATATCGCTGACCCATCCGCTGCAGACCACGGAAACGGTGAAATCCGAAGCCGGACTGGAATACACCTGGCAGAACTCCAAGACGGGATTCATGGGGATGCCCTGGATCGACGACACTGTACAGGGCGTATCTCTCTTCTGGGACCAGATCGATTATGGAAAGACCACCGTGTTTTATCAGCGCCATGCCTACCGGTTCGGCAATTATGAGGATATCACGGGCGACAATAGCTCCTTCGGGAAATATGTGATGAATATGCTGTATCAGAAGGCCTTTGCCTCGGGGCAGATGATCACCGCCCGGCTGGACGGACAGCTTTCGAGCACACAGTATCTTCCTTCGGCAGAGCTGTATTATCTCGGCGGCATATACAGCGTCCGCGGCTATACGGAAAGCCTTCTTGCCGGGGACAGCGGTGTTGCGGGGAGCATCGAGTACGCGGTGCCCATTACACCGTCGAAAAGGACGAGCGCCTATATCTTCCTGGACGGCGGCTGTGTCTGGGGGGACAGCGCCTATGATGATCAGACCCTTGTCGGTACCGGGTTCGGCATCCGGTCAGATCTCGGGGATCATATGTATATCAATGTGAGCATGGGATTTCCTCTGATCCATACCGTCAATGACGAGGAGCAGAGCCGTGCCAGAGTGCACTTTTCATTCAATAGTCAGTTCTGAAACAGGGTCCGGAGGGAAAAGAGATGAAATACACAAGAAGATTTGAAAAGCGGTCAGAACAGACCCGTTCCCGGCATCCGGAAACGGCGGCAGCGGACCGCAGACTGGCCCGAAAGGTGCTGGCTGCCGTTACGGCTTTCTCCGTGATGGGGCAGCCTTTTGTTGCACTGGCCTCGACGGTGACGCGTGTGGATGGGGCCGCAGGCGGAAACATCACATTTAATAACGGAAGAGCGGATATTTATGCGGAGAAATTAGTTAATAATAATCAGATTGCAGTCAACCGATTTGATCAGTTCCAGATCAGTGCCGGCGACATCGCCAATATGTATTTTAAAACGGGAGCAATAGGAACAGAAACAGGGACTCTGGTCAATCTGGTGAACAGCCGTATCGATTTGGCTGGTACGGTCAATGCGATCAGGGAGAATAAGATCGGGGGCGACCTCTTTTTCCTGAGCAGCAGCGGTATGGCTGTATCCAATAAGGGCGTCATCAACGCAGGGTCGCTGACCGTCATGACGCCCACAACGGGCGAGATGGATGGACTGATGAATGCTCTTGTGGAAGACAACCGGATCCGCGATATGGTGGCTGATCCGGCTTCGATTGCAGTCAATCCATCCGGGACCATTTCCATTGCAGGGACGGTGCGCACCCTGGGTGACATCCGTCTGTATGGCGGGAATTCCGTATCCGTAGAGACCGGGGGTACCCTGATGACCCGCGGCGCGCCGGAGCTGTCTGATGGTATTTTTCCGGCGGCTGTGAATATCGGTGGAGGAAAATCGCTCGGCTGGGATACTCTGGAAGCGGAAACAGCTCCCAATGGAGATATCATTCTCTCGGCCCGTTCCTCCGTGGAAGGCAGCCGGACAGGAGAATCTGCTGCGTCCGTGGCAGTGGATGGTGCGCTGGCAGCGAGCGGTGATGTGCAGCTTACCGCAGAATCCTCTGCATCCTTCAGCGGCGGTGCCTATACGGTCGGAACGGGGGATATTACAGGAACAGACCCGGAAGGCGTCATTGAGGTAGACGTCAGCGCGATATTCGGCAATGCTACCGGATTGAAGCTCAATGCAGATGCGGCTCTGCTGGACAGCAGTGCTTCGGTTACTGTGGGCAAAAATGCAGAGATCCGGACCGGCGGCAATGTGGACATGACGGCGCAGAGCACCGTGGAGGCCGATGTGGGCGTGCAGCTTCCGGAGTCGGAAAGCAATATTTCCATCATACCGGCGGCGGCCGTGACGTATGCAGAGGTGAAGAATCAGGCAAATGTCGCCGTAGACGGTACGGTACAGGCCGGAAAGGATCTGTCGGTGAAGGCGGATGCTTCCACGGATCTTTCTGCCTCCTCGGCGGCCGTTATTGATGATCAGGGAAGCTCTGCGGCCAATATCGGCTATGCCGCGGTGACACTGGTCAATAATGATACCTCCGCTTCCGTGGAGATCAATAAGGAGAATGACAGTGAGAAGCCTGCCATATTGAAGGCCGACGGCGCTCTGGCGGTGAATGCGAATGTGACGGACAGCCTGGACAGCGCGGCGGAAGCGGCGACGACCAATAAATCGGCCCTTGCAACAGCGGTGAATGTCGTCAAATCGTCCGGCAAGGCGGAGATCAATGCCGGCAAAGCGGAGCTGAGCGGAACTTCCGTGGATATTCATGCGCAGAATACGCTGGATGGAAATGCCATCACTGCAAACAACAGTGTGGGAGATGCGCCGCTGAAATCCGTGACCGGCGCAGTGAATGCCATTCAGAACGGAGTGGATTCGGCCGAGACGATCCTCGGATATGCCGATACAGGGTATCTGGCGGATTCGCTGAATACCGCCCTTTCTCAGCAGCTCACAGGCGCTCTGGGCGAAAGCAGTACAGACCCGGCGAAATCGATCACCAAGACGCTGGGAAAATATTTTGACGTGGGTGCCAGTGTGGCTGTGGTCAATGAGACCCATTCGGCAGCAGTCCATCTGCAGGATACGAAGGTTGCTGCGACGGGTGAGACAAATGTCGGAGCGGATATGGAGATCCGCAACTCCGCCATGAATGTATCCGGCAGTGTAACCTCCGGTAAAAGCAAAAAGAAATCGTCAGGCGGCAGCAGCGCAGTCTTCACGGCGGATGCAGCCGTTCTGGTAAGCGATATGGATAATTCCGCTTCTGTGGTGACGGAAGGAAACACGGAGATCACCGGGCATACGGTCAATATCGCCTCGGCGACGAAAATGGGATACAATATCAATTCCATGATCGATGATATGAAAGAGTCCATCCAGGCGCTGCTTGACGCATGTGACGAAGTGGATGGAAGCTTTACGGACTGGTCTGACCTGAAAGCGAAGCTGAACGGTGATATGGAGCGGCTGAACGATCTGTATATCGGTTCGGATGCCGCTGCAGAAGATACGGCGGTCGATGAGCTGTTTGCCGGCGTGATTGGTGATCTGACGGAGATCACGCTGGGAGTAACCAATTCCGTAGACGATATCCAGGAGGCCCTTGGCGATAGATATGATACTCTTATGGACGTCCAGGATGCGGTACATGATATCAGGGATCAGGCCTTTACGTTTGCTGATCCGGGCAGTTATCTGACTTCCTATGTACGGACGTCCGAAGCCAAGCGGCAGCCCTCGACTCCTGCGCTGGAACTGGCCGGGGCTGTAAATGTATCAAGCATCCATAATGATGCCTCCACCATCCTCGGCGCGGGAACGAAAGTCAGCGGGACGGCGACCACCGGGGTCACGTCTGACGTGAAAACGGAAACGATCAGCATTACAGGGAATGCCAGCGAGCTGCTGAAGAAAAAGAAAAGCGGCAGCGGCAGCAGCAGCGGTACCGGCAGCAGCAGTACCGGCGGCAGCGGAACCAGCGTAGGGGCGGGCGGCAGCGTCGCGGTACAGGATATTTCCAATGGCAGTCTGGTCATGATCGGAGACGGCGCGTCTGTGGAAGGGGCAGCTTCTCTGATGATCAAAGCGGACAATCTGATGGATCAGACCGGTGTCGTATACAGTGCAGGCGAGGCTGGCACGATCGGGCTGGAAGGCATGGTCAATATGCTGAGCGGCGGCAGCAACAGCGTGGTCAGCATCGATGACCAGGCAGCCCTGAGCGGCGATAAGGTAGAACTTGCATCCGGCAATGACAGCACGATCACCGCAGTCAGCGGCGGCGCCACTCTGGGCAAGGACTCCACCACGGCGTCGGTAGGCGCCGGCGCCACGCTTACGCTGTATGACGTGAACAACATGGTCATCGTCGCCGACAATGAAGAGGAGGATGCCGGCGGTGGGGAATCCGCCTCTGCTAAAGACAAGGCAGAAGAAAAACAGGATGCCGGTGTGGCTCTGGCAAGGGATATGGCTGAAGCGGCGGTCGGTGCCGGCCGGCTTGACTCCCTGCTGCGGGGACAGGCGGCAGACAAAGGGACCATCACCACAGAAAACCTCACGGTATCGGCTGAGACCTCCGGCATGATCAACAGCGTTGCCGTGGAAGCTGTGGCCAACACCTCGTCCGGCAAAAAGCGCGGCAGTGCCGTAAGTAATATGAATTCCACCACGGGAGGACAAAATAACAATGTGACCGGACGTGTCACCAGCGGCGTGAACAATGGTCTGAATCGTGTGGACCAGACGGCTTCCGGCACGGCGGTAAACAATGCGGTCAATACCGGCAGCAGCATTGCCGGCGGCGGCACCGGCGGTACAGGAAACCGCAGTGCCGGTACGAGAGCCGGCAATACCGTCAGCAGCAGCAATACCAGCGGCGCTGTCAATGTTGCCGGTGCAGGCAGCGTTTCCATCAATATGCTGAATGGGGAAACCGCGGCGATCCTGGACGGCGTTCAGATACAGTCCGGCAAAGAGACTGCAGGTCCGACGGCCGTTGCTGTATCCGCGGCAGACAGCCTCTTCGCCGGCTCCTGGGCCGGGGCGGGCGCTGTGAACTGGTTCAGCAAGACCGGAGGCTCCGGCGGCACCACAGTGAGCATCGGCGGCGCGGCCGGCGTATCCATGACAGACCGCGGCGTGTCCTCTGTGATCAGCAATACAGAAATCGAAAATGCAGGATCGGTCTCCAATACCGCAAAGAAAAGCGGCGCGGAGATGGCTGCAGGTCTGGGACTGGCTGTGGCCCAGGGAGGCTCCACAGGAGCGGCGGTGGCGGGATCTGTCTCCTATAATCAGGCAGAGAACGACATCTATGCACTGATGGTGGATAATACCATCACCGGGACTGATACCGTCACCGGGACTGACGGAAAGGCGTCTCTCAGCAATACCGCCTACAATGAAGACCTGCAGATCACCGGCGGCCTCGGTCTGGCTTCCTCGACCGGCGGTCAGGCCGGAATGGCCGGGGCCGGTTCCGTGGCGATCAGTGAGATCACAACGGATATGGAAAGCGGGCTGTCCGGCGGTCAGTACAGCCAGCTGAACAGGATGGATGTCGATGCGGTCGTGGCGACGAAGCAGATCAGCGCTGCGGTCGGGGCGGCTCTTTCTACGGGAGCCAGCTCGGGAAGCTTCAGCGGGGCTGTCGGATATAATACGGTCAGCAATCAGAACCGGGCTTTCATCGAGGGTGCCACGGTAAGCGATACAGGTGCGGTGAATGTTTCTGCTTATGATACGAAACGAAACGAAGATGCATTTGAAAAATATCTTACAGAGCGCGGTATAGACACATCCGGGAAAACGGGGACAGATGCGGATGCGCAGATGTCGGACGGCGGCAGTCTGATCGTCAATGTAGCGGCCTCTGTCGCCGCGTCCTCGCAGAATCTCGGTATCGGAGCAGCCGTTAATATCAGTGATGTGGACAACCGGATGGAGGCCGAAATTTCCGGCGCAGAGATCCAGGCGGATTCCGTAACCGGGAAGGCCAATACACAGACGCAGATCGTGTCTGTGGCAGGCGGCATTGGCGGCGGACAGAGATTCGGCGGCGCCGGTTCGGTCAGCTGGGATACACTCAGCAATAACAACATCGTTACGGTAGAGAACAGCCACATTACGGCCAATGCGGTAAAAGCGGAAGCTCTCAATCAGGCGCGTATCATCAATGTGGCCGGACAGCTCAGCGCCGGCGGCAATGCGGCCGGTCTGGCGCTGGCCTATAACGGCATGGACAATATGACCGGCGTGTATCTGAATGGCGGTTCGATCACCATAACGGACGCAGAGGAATCGTCGACCGGAACGGACGCTGTACCCGGCGGTTCGGCCGCCGGAGAGGCTGGGGAGGACCCGTCGATCGATTTGAATGCCAGCAATGAAGCGCATATCATCGCGATCGGGGCCGGTGTTTCCGCATCGTCCGGTCAGGTGGCGCTCAATGGCTCCATTGCCATCAATCAGGGGGCCAATTCCACGGAAGCTGTGATCGGTAATACGGCAGACACCGTGACGATTACCGGCGTGGAAAGCATTTCCGTTTCTGCTGCGGACAAGACGCAGAATACCTCCGCAGCCGGCGGCATTTCTGCATCTGTCGGTACGGCAGCTGCCGGCGGCGCTGTGGCATACAGTGATATCGGAGGCGCCAGCGGCGATTCTGAAAATGCCGGACAGAAGATCCGTGCAGAGATCAATCATGCAGAGATCACCACTGCAGCCGGTATGGAAGCCGGCAGTGCGGAAGCCGGCAGTGCGGAAACCGGCAGTACAGAAACCGGCGGTACAGAGGCCGGTGATGTGACGGCCGGCGGTACAGAGACCGGTGATGTGACGACCGGCGGTACGACTGATGATACGACCGGCGGTACGGCAGAAAGCAATGAAACGAAAGGCGCTGTGATCACCCTGTCCGCATCGGATCAGGCACAGATGGATACATATGCTGCGGGGGCGGCAGTGACCGGCGGAAGCATGGCGCTGGAGGGCGCTGCCGCGGCGTCGATGATCAATAAACAGGTTTCGGCGGGCATGACCGGTACGTCTATTGATTCCGCTTCGTCCGCCTCCGGGGCAGGGGCAGACCTGGCCATCACGGCGGATAATGCGTCTGAAATTGATTCGTATGCTGTGGTATTGGCAGGCTCCACTACCGGGGCGGTCGGGATCGGTCTCGGTGTCAACCGCATCGTGCAGGATACGGATGCCTTCATCGATGGCGGCACACAGAACGTAGCTGATGCAGAGGTCCGGGCGGTCGGGCAGCCGAAGATTACGGCTACAGGCGTCGGCGGTGCAGCCAGCGGGTCGGTGAGTCTCAGCGGTTCTGTGGGCATCAATATGGTGGCCAACAATGTCAGTGCGGCAGTCCGCAATGCGGAGATGTACAGCACCGGCAACGTGGGCGTTGTCGCGCAGAGCGACGAACAGATTGAAAACTATGCAGGTACCATCAGCGGTTCCGGGGCGATGGCTTTCGGGGCGACCGTGGCGGTCAATACCATCAGCGGAAATACGGCGGCCTCTGTGGAAAACAGTTCCATCACGGCAGAAGGCAATTCGGAGGATGCAGTAAAAGCAGAGAGCGGCATGGACGATGATGCCCTGATCTCCGGCGCCGTATCCGAAAAGTCCATTACTTCGGACAAGCTGCAGACAGGCCGGCAGGAAAATGAGGCCAAAGGACTGGTCGTGGACAGCTCGGCAACGCACAGTGTGGCTTCTGTACTGGCTACAATGGGAGGAAGCGGTACGGTAGCAGCGGTAGGTACAGTCAATGTCAATTCCATCGGCGGCAGTACGACTGCCAAAGTGACCAATACGGATATCAATGCGGCGGTCAATGCAGGCAGCGGCAACGATCTGACGGCTCCGGTGCAGGCGGGCGACGTGGCCGTGCGGGCTTCGGATTACACCAATTCGGCCGGAATCACCGTTGCCGCGGCAGGCAGTGGTACAGCTGCCATTGGTGCGGCCAGCGATACGGCCCTCATGAAGAGAAGAACGGAAGCCTCTGTGGAAGGAGGTTCCGGCAGAAACACGGCAAATGCCGGTGATTTCCAGGTGGAAGCCTATGCGGCTCAGGGAATTGCTCATGCAGCGGCCGGAGCTGCGGTATCTGGTATGGGCGGTGCGGCTGGTACAGTCCTCGTGGATAAACTGCAGAGTGAGACTGCTGCTGCAGTCCGCGATATGAATGTCAACTATACCGATCATGCTGCAGTCACCGCAGCCCATGCGGATCATGTATACGCAGGGCAGGGGACCATAGCCGCCGGTCAGGTCGGCGTAGGGCTGACGGTCAACGTGGTGAGCCAGGATTCCGCGGTCAGCACGGATGTGGAAAACAGCTCGTTCGCCCTGATCCGGGAGGTTCCGGCGGAGGGTTCGCCGGAGGCACCCGCAGAAGGTTCCGCGGAGGCGAACGCCGGGGATTCCTCTGAAGACACCGGGGTGGTGGATATCCGGGCAGAAAATACGAGTCATCTCGAAAATGTCATCGCTTCGGCAGGTGCCGGTGTATATACCGGCGTGAGCAGTGCGACTGCTGTCAATAATATGAAGCAGACGGTGTCGACTACGGTTTCTGATAGTACCATTGTGGCTGATTCTGTGGATATCCTGGCCCGGAGCAGTACGACCGTAGGGGCGAATATCGGAAATGCAGGCGCCGGAGCAGTGGGCGTCGGAGCTGGTGTCAGTGTCAATACCTTTGATGATGCAGTCAGTACGACCATTTCGGGAAAAACTCGGATTCAGGCGGAGAAGGCCGCTTCGATCCGTGCAGAAGAGGAACGGGATATTGCGCAGCTCGCAGTGAATGCCGCCGCAGGAGGCGTAGCTGCCGGGGCCAATATCATGGTGACGACAGTCAATGGAACCATTGATGATAGTGATACCACAAAAAAAATCGACGAGGCTAATAAGAATGGTCCTGATTTCAGCGGCTCCCTGACAGGGCTGTCTGAAGAAGAGAAGCAGGCCCTGAGTGATGCTTCGTCCCTGCAGGCGTCGGCAGGCGGCGGCCGGGACGAAGCCGGCGTGCATGTGAACATTGAAGGAGCGGATATTTCCTCGGCCGGTGCGCTGACTGTGGAGGCCTCCGAGGCCAATGATGCAGTTATAACGAACGCCAATGCAGCGGCAGGCGGTGCCAGCGCCAGTGCGTCGGTGGGGATCCTGGATGTGAACCATAAGACGGATGTGACGCTGAACAATTCTGATCTCGCCGGACAGTCTGTATCTGTAACAGCTGTGCAGAAAGATAAAAAAGACGGGATCACGCTGGAGGCCTATCAGGGAACAGCAGGTTTCGTAGGGGCGCTGGGTGCAGCCTATGCGGGACTTTCCACCTCCGGGGCCAGCGCTGTTAAGATGAATGGCGGTTCGATCCAGGCGGACACGATCCGGATGGAAGCGAAGGACAGCGCCTCGGCACATATCGATTCCTGGGCTGTTGCGGTCAGCGCAGGCATCACCGCCGGAGCACTGATTGCGGAGGCGGAAAACAACAGTGGTACAGCGGTAGAGATCGATCAGGGGGCACAGCTGACTTCGGATTCGGAAAGCGGCTCTGTGACCATCCTGTCGAACAAGGCCAATACCGTCTCGGTTGCCGCCCATCAGGTGAGCGATGGCCTGGTCAGTGGAAGCGGTATGTCGGCATCCGCCTCGGATACGGGCAGCAGCGTAGTGACCATCGGCAATGGCAATACAGTAAAAGCCGATACACTGAATGTCCGGGCACAGACCACATCGGAGATGACGGCGGAGGTTCTCGGCGTTGGCGGCGGACTGCTGGCTTCGGGCGCCCTCAATTTCGCATCGATCCATTCCGGCACGGAAGGAACGCATCTTCGTACGGAGGTGATCCTCGGACAGGACAATACCTTTGCTGCCAGAGAGGCCGCTTTTGAAGCGGAGGCCAATGTGACCCAGACTATGAAGATGCTGGCTCTGGGAATCAGCGGCGTCGTAAGTGGAAGCGGAAACAATACCGATTCGCAGACCTGGAGCGATGTGGCTGTGAAGACCGATGAAGAAACATCCGGTGAAAACACATATAAAGGCAAAACAGACGACAGCACGGGAGATTACTCCTTCGAGGCGCTCAATACCGCGAAGCAGACATCGCATGTACAGGGCGTCGATGTCGCCGGCGTTCTGACAACGGGAACCAATATTGCAGAAACGAAAGTTCACATGGATACGGATGTGGAGCTGAGAGGAAGCAAAACGGACAGCAGGATAGGCAATTTGTCTGCCAGAGCATCCGGATATGCAGATATTGAAAGCGAAGCCAATGGAGACGGCGGCGCGCTTGCAGATATCAGCCCCTATGCGGCCAAGGTGGACAATGACTTTACGTCCGATACGGATGTGACTCTTCGCGGTACGTGGAACGTTTCGGGTGAGCTGTCCGCTCAGGCGCTGAACGGCATGGATATCGATCTGGACGTCAATGCCGTACGGGCGGCCATCGTCGGCGGCAGCGGCACCTGGCTCCGTAATGCACTCCAGAATTCGGCGCTTGTCACGCTCGATGGGGCAGCGGTCACCACCGGCGGGGCACAGCGGTATACGGCGCAGAATCAGGTGCAGTACACCGGCAATATCAACGGCTCCGGCTATGGAGGCATTGGTGTACATGCCACGGATTATGCGGATGATCTTGATTTCGACGCCGGCGTGACGGTGAATAACAGCACGCTCCACACTACGGGCAGCGGCGGCATCACGGCACAGGCAACGACCGGGGGGACGATCTCCTCGAAGAACAGCCTGAAGTCGGCAGGGGTCATTCCCGTCGCTCTGGCATTCAGTAAGCATTCCATTGACTATGACAATGCGGTCAAAGTGGAGGGCAATTCGACGCTCACCACCGACAAGGCAGACAGCGACATCACTCTCGCTGCTGCGGATGATACGGATGTCAAGCTGGAGACCATCGCAGATACGCAGGGCGGCGCAGTCGGCGCTGCTTCTGCAGAAGCGGAAAATACGATGAACCGCAGCAACAAGATCACGCTTGGCAGCGGCTCCACCCTTCACAGCACGAATGACATCAATCTTTACGCCGGCGAGAATGCAGGCGGTGCGAAATCCGGCCTGAATCTGCAGGTGCTGGCCGATGCGTACAACAATACGGCGATCCCGGTCTATACGGATCCGAAGGTGAAGAATACCATGACGCAGGCCAATCAGGTCGAACTGGCCGGCACCGCGGAAAGCGTGCGCCATATCAATGCCAGCGCGGCCAAAGGCACGACAACGGTCACGGAATCGGCCCAGGAATACAAGATCTGGACCGGGACCGGAGGATCGGGCAGCGTGGCGTCTACCGCGTTCGGAGATACGATCGCCAGCGAAACGGCGGACAATTTTGTCAATGTGACCGGTTCGGTCACGGCAGGGATCCATAACAAGCTGGGCATCACCATCGGCGGCCGGACGACGACGCAGGCTCCGAGCTATACCGAGAATGAGACGGCTGTGGACGAAGTAGGCAGCTTCAACTATGGCGGCATTACGGTCAACGTTACGGAAGGCGACGAATGGTTTGATGCAGACAGCCTGAAGCCGGCGGACATGACGCTGGTGAATGGACTGATGGACCGCTACAACGAGGTCATGGGATATCTGCAGGCCTATGGCTCCAATAAGGATTCTGAAGCTTATAAAGCCTATGAAGCAGAGAAAAATCTGCTGCTCCTGGAAATGGAAAAAGCAGGCCTGGCGGAAAAATCCACCGATAATGGTGTGCTGACACCGCTGGAGTCGATCCCGCTTCCTGCCATTGAGATCCCGGATATCGTCGTATCCGGCGGCAATATCAATATCGATGCGGATCAGCTGAAGGGCACCGGCTCTCTCACCGCACAGGGCGCGCCGCAGCTTTCCATCACCAATACGAGCGATCTGTACCTGAAGGTGAATGATCTTACCATCAGTGACAACGGCGGCAGTGTCAATACGGCCGGTGTAAAGACGGATGGATTCAGCGGCACGATTACCAGTCCCGGCGTGACCGGCGAAACGCCGAAGATCACGATTTATGGGGCAAGCGCGGATTCCAGTGCTTTTGGTACGGACAAACATGTGCAGGCGGATATCGGAATCTTTGGAGATATCACCAATTCGGCCGGCGATATCGAGATCACCAGTGACAATTACAATATCCTTATGCAGGGCAGTGTCAACGGGCGGAACATCACGGTCGAAGCGACCAAGGGGGACGTCACGCAGACAAACAGCGAAGGACTGGTAAATATTGGAAATGACCCGATCGCCCGGCTGCAGTTCAACGAAACGGTAGCCAGGAAGATCCAGGAATATCTGTACAATACGAAAACAGACGGATCGGTGTCCTTTAATACATACAAGGACTATCTCGACTGGCTGGTCGGGACGGTGGGTGTTACCTTAAAGGAAATGGGCATTACCGAAGAAGAGTATAAGAATCCGGAGTCGCTTCTGAAGGATGAAAAAGCGGGAATCCTGGCAGGCGGCAACATCTATATCGATGCGGTGAATGTCAATATCGGCGGCCTGGTCCAGAGCGGCTACGGGACGTATGAAACGACGCTGACGGAAGCCGCAAAGGCGAAAGTGGATCAGATCACAAGTGACTGGAATGCCAGCCGGACTACACTGACCGATGCGGAAGTCATGGGGAACGACAAGTATCTCGTGAATAACGGCGGCGCGGTCTGGGACGATCAGCAGAAGGTCTGGAATTATGAGGTCAAGGTCTATTACAATCCGTCCACCGGCCAGCTCCTGACGGAAAGCGTGCGGCCCGAGGGCGGACAGATCCAGATCAGCGGCAAGGTTTCCAGTACCGGCGGCGGCCGCATCATGGCGATGGACGGCACCGCAGACATCCATATCGATACCACCGCGGTAGATAAAGATGTGAAGGTGAACAGTATCACCAACAATGACATCTCCGGACTGATCACCATTACGGACAAGAACCAGACGGACGCCGATGGGGATTATCTGGTGACGGAATACAAAAACGGAGCCTATCGCCAGTATTACACCGGAGACGACACGGCAAAGGTGGGATGGACAAGCGGCACGACCGACTATACGCCGGTAGCAGGATCTCAGTTTGCATGGACCGGCGGCGTCACCGGAGAACGGATTGAAGAGAAAACCTATCAGGAAGATTTCCTCTTCTGGGGCGCACTGGCCTATGACAAGAGCAGCACACTGCTGGCTCATATTGAACAGATCAATGCTAAGGATGATGTCAAGACAGGTAGCATCACCAGCGGGGACTCCGCAGAATCTCTTGCCAACGGCTCTCTCGTCACAGGCGGCTATAATGGCACCGGTGATATGCTTACTATCAACTGGGATTATTCGTCGAACGAAACCGGGACATCCACGGATCCCCATGTGAAAAAAGTGTATGACGGAATTGCCGGCAAGATTTTCGGCTATGGTGATTATATCTATACCTGGACGGAAACCAAGGGCGATCAGGTGGCGACGGCGACCGGCCTGAAGGCGGACAAGTCCATCGCTATCGGGTTTCTCGGCGGCGGGAACGGCTCCGGCAATATTTCCGTTTCCTCGGCGGGCGATATGCTTCTGAACGGTACGATCAGCAATGCCGCGGTCATTGACGGCAGCCATGCGGTCGCCGGGAAGGGGAACGTTTCGCTCACCAGCACCGGCGGCGGAATCCAGTCTGCCGGGCAGAATGCCATCGTTTCCGATGAGGTGCATCTCCAGGCCGGCAGCGATATCGCGGTGAACCATGAAGTCATCGGCGGAAGCGCTTCTGTAGATGCCGTATCGGAGAACGGCAGTGTGAGCTTTATCTCGTCCGGCGGAGACCTGCATATCAGTCAGGCCGCGGCCGGCGGCACGGAGGCGATCACTGCGGGGACCGGGAATGTCTATGTGGAAGCGTCCGGTAATATTCTGGATGCCCATACCTCCGGCAGCTATGCCGTGAAGGGGCAGCGCATCGATCTGGTCAGCAAAGGCGGCAGCATCGGTACGAAGGATAAGGCCCTGACGATCCTCGGCGGCAGTGAGCTGTACAGCTCTGACAGCATGTCCTCCAGTGTCAATGCCAGTGCCAGCGGAGATATCGTCCTGACCCAGACGGAAGGCAATATGCGGCTCGGGACCATTGTGAGTGACACGGGAGATGCGGTGCTGACTGTGGCAGACGGCAGCTTCGTGGATGCCCATCCCGGGGAAAATCAAAGCAGCAGCACGGCGGAAGACAAGATCGACCGCTGGCTGGAAAGCGGCCTGATCAGCAGTGCGGACAGCGCCGACAGCAAGGCGCAGGCGGCGGCAGATGCCAGGAAGGAGCGCGTAGACGCACTGACAGACCGGATGACGGCTCTTGCAGCAGAATCTGAGGGACACAGTGTAGACAGCTACAAAGCCGCTGCAGATTCTTTCTATAAAGATACAGGTATGCAGGCGGCAAAGGCAGAATATGTCGATGCCGTAACCAAGGCAGGCGAAAACGAGACAGCGATCCAGGAAGCCTATGATGCATATCAGGCAAAAGTGTCCGACTATTTCTCGGACAAAGGCTTCAGTGAAGACGAACAGGCGGCCATCACCAGTTATGCCGAAGTGGCAAACAGCGAGAACTATGGCTGGAGCCGGAATCAGCTGCTGTATGCGATCCAGGACAGCGTCATCAACAGTGAACCCGGTGATGTGCTGACGGTCGAAACGCCCAATGTGTCGGCACGGAATATCACGCTCCATGCGGCAGACGGCGGCATCGGCATTGACGGAGAGGCGCAGACGATTTCCTATGATACATTGAATGATGTGGAACATCTGAAGCTGCTGGCCAATGCGAAAGCCGGGGATCTTGAATGGGGTACGGACGACGTTACGGTCCGGCAGCAGCAGGCGATCACGGTACAGGTCACGGATGACAGCGGCAAAGTGGATGTACAGGGAAAGAGCAATGTATATCTGGCCGGTGTCAAGGATACGGATCTCGTGGTCTATGGCATCACTACCGAGGGAGATATCCGGCTGCAGGGGGATGCCGGCGTCCTGGTAAACGGTACGCTTACCGGTGTGGATCTCACGATTGCAGGCGGTACCGGAAGCATCGGTACGGCTGCTGATTATGTAGATACGAAGATTTCCGGTACGCTGGATGCCACCGCAGAACAGGATATCTATATCAGCCAGACCGGCGATCTGAACATCCTGTCCGCGGCGGCAGGCCATGATGCGAACTTCAAGGCGACCGGCAGCATTCTCATGCATGATGTGGAAGACAGCCTGGCGCAGGGCTATATCAATGCCGGCCATGTGCTGAATCTGACGGCGGACCGCGCGATCGGTACGGAAGAGACCGCTGTCCGTGTACTGGACAACGGTGCCGTTGTAAATGCAACGGCAGAAGATGGCATTTATCTCTCCGGCGTCACCGGTACAGGCTCGGAAGACCTCCTTGTTCTGGGGAACGTGGAGGGCAGCGGCCTTACGGTGACAAGTGTGAGCAATATTTCGCTGGGACGTGCAGAGGATCCTGAGACAGAGGCTCAGATCAAAACAGATGGGGATGTATCTGTGACCGCCGCCAAAGATATCGATCTTTCGAACGGAAGCATTGATATTGAGGCGGCTGACGGAACGCTGAATCTCAGAGCGGAAGACGGCAGTGTCATGCAGGATGCTTCTGCTCCTGGCATCCGGGCGCATACGGTCAATCTTGCAACAGCGGGCAGCCAGCTGCTGGAAGCGGCAGCCAACGACATTGCCAGCTTCATTGCAGCCGGACTGGGAGAAGACAGCAGCATCAGCGGAGATCTCCATTTGGTAAGCGGCGCTGAGAACGTGAATGTCGATTTCGGCGGCGTGGCCGATGGAATCACGGTACAGGACGGACATATTGCCATCACGCATACCGGCTCCGGTACGCTCACCGGTACGGGTATGGCTGAAACCGAAGCATCGGAGGAAGCCGGTGCGGACATCACCATGAACAGTGAAGGCAGCATCATTCAGGAAGGCAGCCTAAATGCCGGCGGAGATATCGGATTTACAGGCAAAGGCTCGATCACCGTCACCGGTGATGCGGCGGCAGATCAGAATGTGACCGCAGAGACGGAAGCAGGAGATATTGCCTTCGGCGGCAGTGTCGCGGCGACAGCCGGCAATGTGACAGCAGAGACAGATTCCGGAACCATTACGGTAACCGGAACCGCGACGGCCGGAACGGATATCGGCTTCACCAGCGGTGACGGCCAGATCAAAGTGACCGGCGATGCAACGGCCGGCCAGCATGTGAGTGCAGAGACGAAGACAGGAGATATTGCCTTCGGCGGCAGCATCACGGCGACGAACGGCAATGTGACAGCAGAAACGGGTTCCGGAACCATTACGGTGACGGAAACCACGACGGCCGGAACGGATATCGGTTTCACCAGCGGCAGCGGCTCGATCACGGTGGACGGC